>Ga0209755_10001032_pt1 | contig 46594 bp, 42 predicted proteins | sample TergutCo191P1_FD_187301 | JGI IMG/M metagenome (GOLD analysis project Ga0209755, IMG submission 187301) | Cornitermes sp. P1 segment gut microbial communities from Petit-Saut dam, French Guiana - Co191P1 (SPAdes) (version 2) | ecosystem: Host-associated > Arthropoda: Insects > Digestive system... | reverse complement strand
TGAATACAAACTCCTCGTTACATTCCTTACATGCTAGTGTTTTGTCTTCGTACATTTTGAAACCTCTCTTTTGACATCGTACCCTTTTGGGCTGTATTTTGCGTTCAGCTTTCACTGATTATCGCCTTATGAATTCGCAACCTACGTCAGAATCTGTGATAGCTTTCTCCTGATTCGTTGCACGGCATTGTCAATTGACTTTTCCGGTTTGCCCAGAAGAACCGCCATAACCTTGTATGACATGCCTTCCAGAAATAATTCCAACACTCCGGATTCAAATCGGGATAATGCTCCGTGGAGCAGTTTCACAATTTCGTCAACTTGCTCTCGCGCTACTAAAATTTCCTCAGGAGCACGCAGAAAAGATACGCCTTGGGTAGATTTCTCGTCATTATGCAGAGATTCAAGTGAAATATAGGTGTTTAGCGGAGTATGTTTGCTGCCGGATGCTGATTTGATTGCACTATATATTCTTCTTCGGACACAAAGCTCAGCATATGTTGAAAATTTTGCGTCTCTATTAGAATCAAATGTTCTTATGGCAGACAGTAATCCAAGCATTCCCTCTTGGAAAAGATCCTCACTGTCGCCTCCTGCCAGAAAATAAGGTCGAATACACATTCTAACGAGCCATGCGTACTCACGCACAAGCATTTCCTCGGATTCAGAATCGCCATATGCCCCTTTTTCGGCTAAATTATGACTCTTAATGTCATCAGTACAACTCATTGCATGTGATAGTATATTCTATACTGCTTGCAAAGTCAAGACTTTTCGAGAAAAAATAATAAAGGCACATCGTAACGTCAAAGTTTTTTCATAAAATCGAGTATATTTTCTGCGATTTGTGCCGAAAGTTCCTCAGTTTTCGCTTCAACTAATACACGAATAATTGGTTCGGTTCCCGAGGGTCTGATGAAGATGCGCCCGCTTCCCTCCAAGCGCTTTTCTTGGTTTTTGATTTCTTCGGACAGTGCAGAACTTGAAAGGATTCTATCGCGCTGGCTTTGTCCCTCAGAGAGCTTAAAACTAGGCATAACCTGAGGTAAACGAGGCACGTCTTTTACAAGTTCCGAGACAGTTTTTTCCGATTTTGTGAGCACATTGAGGAATTTTAATGCGGTTAGTTGCCCATCGCCTGTCGTCATGAAATCAGAAAAAATAACATGTCCCGAAGATTCACCGCCCAGATTGCAGCCCAGCTCTTTCATCATTTCAAGAACATTTCTGTCCCCGACATCGGCACGATGAAATTTAAAGCCATTTTCACCTGCAAAAATCTCCATTCCCGCGTTTGACACAACGGTGCCGACAAAACCGCCGCCTTTGAGCGTGCCGGAACTTTTCATATCATTTGCAAGGACAGTCAGCATAACATCACCGTCAACAGTTTTCCCGTTTTCATCGACAATAAGACATCTGTCGGCATCACCATCAAAGGCAATGCCAATATCAAATCGTCCGGTTTTCATCATATCCCTTATGTAATCAAGGTGTGTTGAGCCGCAACCAACATTTATATTGATGCCGTCAGGCTCATCGGCGACAATCTCAAACTCAGCATGAAGCTGCCTAAAGAGCAGACGTGCAGTCTCAGAGGCAGCTCCGTTTGCACAGTCAATGGCAATTCTTCCGGGAAATCTGCCTACGGTGGATGCGGTTGCCAAGTATTTCACATATTCCCCTGCCCACTCGCCGTGGTCAACGATAATCCTGCCTAACTCTCCGCCCGTAACTTTTTTTACATCGCTATCATCGTCAATAAGTTTTTCAATCAATTCTTCAAGTTCGTCACTTAGTTTGTAGCCGTCGCAGCCAAAGATTTTGATTCCGTTGTGTTCAAAGGGGTTGTGTGATGCCGAGATGACAATTCCCATGTCTGACTGAGTTTTTATGGTCAAATAAGCTACAGCAGGAGTCGGCAAAACTCCCAGTGAAGTGACATCAGCTCCCGCAGAGCAAAGTCCCGCAGAAAGTGCAGATTCAAGCATATCACATGAGATGCGCGTATCACGCCCAATCATCACACGAGGTTTACCCCCAAAAGCCGTCGGCTTACTCTGCTTGCCTGCATGTGATAAAACAGTTGCAGCAGCTCTGCCAATTTTAAAAGCAAGCTCTGCGTCCAGCAACTCTCCTGCTACTCCTCGAATTCCATCAGTTCCAAAGTATTTTCCCATTTAATTTCACCTCTCAGATTTTTGTATTGAAATTAGCTCACAGTCCGGAAGATAATGTGCAGTTTGCGCTTTAGCCCTATAAAGATAGTTGTTCATGCCCGGGGTAGAGTAAATCAAGATGTTCATATGCACGCCGGGTGACGCAGCGACCACGCGGGGTTCTGGTCAAAAATCCCTGTTGCATTAAAAACGGTTCATAAACATCTTCGATGGTTATTGCTTCTTCATTTATAGTGGCGGCAATGGTTTCAAGTCCGACGGGACCGCCTCCGTAGTTTTCAATAATACTGCGTAAAAACCGTCTGTCGTTTGCATCAAGTCCGGTCATATCAATTTCAAGTCGTGTGAGAGCATCTTCAGAAACATCAAGAGTGATGACTCCATTGCTTATTACCTCGGCAAAATCTCGCACTCTGCGTAGCAGCCTGTTTGCAATGCGAGGCGTACCCCGACTGCGTGAAGCTATCTCTGCTGCGCCGTCAGACTCGATAGGTATAGACAAAAGTCTCGCACTGCGCTCTACGATAGTAACAAGTTCTTCGGTGCTGTACATTTCGAGCTTTAGGTCTATGCCGAACCTATCGCGTAAAGGCGAAGAAAGCTGCCCGGAGCGCGTAGTTGCGCCAACAAGCGTAAAATTTTTGAGGTCAAGACAAATTGAGGTCGCAGAAGGACCTTGCCCTATGATTATGTCAATTTGCTTATCTTCCATAGCCGGGTACAAAATTTCCTCAACACTGCGATTCATTCTGTGTATTTCGTCGATAAAAAGTACATCATTTTCATTGAGATTAGTCAGCAGAGCGGCAAGGTCTTTGGGTTTTTCTATGGCAGGACCGGAAGTTTTGCGGAGCGAAGCACCCATTTCGTTAGCTATTATGGCGGCGAGAGTAGTTTTTCCGAGACCGGGCGGACCGTGCAATAAAACATGGTCAAGCGGCTCACTTCGCCGTCGTGCGCCCTCAAGAAAAATGGCGAGATTATCTTTCACTCTGGTTTGCCCGACATACTCAGAGAGTGTCTGCGGACGAAGGCGAACCTCATTTGCATCCTCAACGGTGAAGCCTGCTGAAAGCAAAACAGCTTCAGACTCATCTTCAGGAAAAATTTCATCACTAAAGTTAATAGACATCAAAGCATACCCCAAACAATAAATAACGCTCCATAGTATATCATAAATCTTTCGCCTTTGGCAAAAAATTATGATATACTGTAAAAAACAAACACAGGAGCAAGAAAACATTGATAATACTAGGAATCGACCCGGGAGTTGCAACGGTGGGGTTTGGAATAGTAAGTGCAAATAGCGGAGATATAAAGCCACGCAGGTATGGGGTCATCTCAACACCTGCGAAAATGAGGCTTGCCCTGAGGCTGAGGCAGATAAACAACGACGTAGCGGAGCTGATAAAGACATTTAAGCCCGATGCGATAGCAGTCGAAGAACTGTTTTTTAATACAAACCAAAAAACAGCGCTCTCCGTAGCGCAAGGAAGAGCAGCGGTGATATTGGCAGGAGAAGAATACAGCATACCAATGTTTGAATACACACCCCTGCAAGTAAAAAAAGCCGTTACAGGCTACGGAAGAGCGGAAAAAAAACAGGTGATGGAAATGGTGCAACGACTGCTTTCACTGGAAACAATACCAAAGCCCGATGATGCAGCAGATGCACTGGCAATAGCAATATGTCACGCAAGAACCTCAAACTCATTACTAACTATCGAAGGAGGCAACGTATGTTCTACTATTTAGAGGGAACGGTTACCGTGACCGCACAAAATCTTGCTGTGCTGGACATAAATGGGGCGGGCTATGCCTGCTTGACCACTCTCAGTACGCTATCACACCTCGAAAAAGGCAAAAAAGCGAAGCTCTACACATACTGCAACATAAAAGAAGATGCATTTGACATCTACGGATTTTATGACACAAATGAAAAAAGATGCTTTGAGCAACTTCTCAGTGTATCGGGAGTAGGACCAAAAGCCGCACTTTCAATCCTCTCATCGGCTTCTCCCGAAACACTTGCACTGGCAATAATAGGTGATGACGAAACCATGCTCACAAGAGCACCGGGCGTTGGCAAAAAACTTGCGCAAAGGATAATATTAGAGCTAAAAGACAAAGTTAGCAAAGAAATGCCGACACTTAAAGCAGCGGGCTATGTCCCTGCGGTCAGCGGGCAGGCAAATCTCGGCACAAAACAAAGTGACGCCGCCGCCGCCCTTGCTGTACTCGGCTACAGTCAGGGTGAAATCTCTGCATCTATGCGCGGCATAGATGTAACGGATTTGTCGGTTGAGGAAATAGTAAGAGAGGTTTTAAAAACCAGTTTAAAATAAGTTGTAAACAATATATGAAGTTGCCGGAAAACGTGCAAACAGTATAGAAATATTCATAATTACTATGATAGAATATCACTTGCATCGGAAAGACAAAGGAAAGAGTCTTTTCGGTGCAAGTGTAGTCCGGTGTACAGTATTTTAAACATCTTGTGCCGGGGAGGTGTGGGGACGTGAACTTCAATATAAAAGTACCGCATAACAAAAAACTATTTAAATATGTACTGGTTAGGCTTTTATTTTCATCGGCAATAGCATGTTTGCTTTTGCTCGGGTTTTATTTGTTTTACGGAGAAATGTGGATAGCAATTGTAATCACCATACCACTGATTATAGCCACATGCTTATACACATCAATGATAATTGCGCGCCGTACAAAGGATTTGGTAGATGCACCGCTCAACAAGATGCTGGAATTTACTCATGTGCTTAAAGATGCGTCGCTTATCCTGATAGAAACGGCAAAGAATCTTGACAAAAAAGCAGCAGCAATGCACACTGCAGCAGATTTGCTCGATGAAGTAGCCGAATCATGCGGGACATTGAAAGACGGCAAAAACGACAAAGACGACAAAGACGACAAAGACGAAACTGCAAAGCAATGAGACGCTCAGTCTAAAAACTATCTCCGTTTACCTCACGGATAATTTCATCAACACTGTAGCCACTCTGGTCAATGTTGTGATAATGTTTTGCAAGATATTTCTCATAATCACGCCTGTCACGCTCTTCAATGGTTTTGAGGAGCGTTCGTTTACCTCTTTTAAAGAGATATATGCCAAGCTTCACCAAAAATATAATGAAAAAAACAGTCGGAGTAATTATGAGCACCAGCGAGATAGCAAGAAGCAAAGCCTGCATATCTTCCGCTAATCTTGCGGCATTTTCCCAGTGTGGCAATTGTAATGCAACAGTTTGCATACCACGCTCACCAAAAGATCCAATAGCGGAAAATGCACTCGACAACGAAAAACGTGTATTGTTTTCTACAACAAGGACATCAGTCCCTCTAAAAAATTCTGAAATAGTGTCATATGCAAAACCTGTCACCGGGTCGGGCATGACAATCTCATAACTGATGATTTGTGCGCTGTCCTGAGTAACTAAGCTCAACGACTCATACGCCATAAATAGACCCGCTCCGCCCTCATAAGCCCTGCGGCTGGCAAAATCATTATCACGAGCAACAACGCCGGCAATTACAAATGGACGATTGTCTATCAAAACTTCAAGACCTGCAAGCTGCACAGAGCCAAAGAGCTGCCAGGCAAGGTCTTCATCGAGAATTACCCTGTCTCTCATAAGGTCATTTGGAGTTATATAGCTCCCATCTCTAAGCCTGAGTGGGTGGAAAAGGAAAAAATCACCACCTACACCTATTACTGAAGCAGAAATTTCTCCACGCTCGCCAATTACAAAAGCCGACCCTTCAGCAGACCAAGCATCAGCATAAAACCTGCGCTCATCCCGAATATCTATAGAAACTGTCATCAAAGCTGTGTCAACTGTTTGTCGCAAGGAATGAATATCCCGCATCTCAAAATGGTGAGCTTCAGGAAAAAAAGCAGAAACCTGTGCAAAACGTTCACCACTCTGACCACCCCATGCCGCAGCTGCCTGCTGACTATGGAGCGGAGAGATGATTGCGTTTGAAATGCCCAAGCAGACAAAAAAACCAATCACTAAAAGCACATTTACAGAAATTAAAATAATTTTCTTTTTCAACTTTCAACTTTCCATTTCTTAATTACTGGTGTGACGTATTTAATAATATGTTGCATTAGGGACTATCGGTAAGTTGTACCTGCATACCGGGCTCGACGGGACGATTAGAGTGAGTTATTACAAAATCCCACCCGGTAAGTCCACCGGAGACAGCCGAATGTGTGTCGTCAGAGGCAAGAATGTTTATATCGGCACGAGTGGCAATAAAGCGGTTTCCGAGCGGACCGGAGCGCGATGCGACTACAAGTACGAAATTACCGTTGGTATCAGTTCTGATAGCAGAATTCGGCACTATAATCTGAAAATTTTCACTACGCTGATTGAGTGTCACATTGAGCTGAGTTCCGCCCTCAACATCGCCATGGACTAAAAAATCAAGAAGTCTGCCCGTAGCAGGGTTATGAGGGTCATTTCTAATGCTGGTTAGTCTGGCGGTTATTTCCTCACCCCAGCTCCACCAACCTCTGTCTACCTCAGCGTTATCGCCAACACTCACTCTTGTGCTTTGTTCTGCAGTTACAGGAATGCTGAGGATATACCCTCTGTCTACTACTTCTATTACCATCAGCGGAACGTCAACTTGTGTCTGGCTTCCGGGCGAGATACTTACAGCAGTCACAACTCCGCTGACCGGAGAAGTTAGTTCTGAAACATTCCCCTCACCCTCCAACCTCTGTATTTCCTCTTGTTTTTCATCTATTTGGCGATTGAGTTCTCTAATATCTATATCTGTGTTTGAAGCAGATATTTGATCCGCTCTTTGCTGCTGCGCCAGGTCGAAAAGTGCGTCTGCAACCGCTCTCTCTGCGCTTCTTACGTTTTGTTCTAACATAGGTCGCCCGTCAATGGCTATCGCTACCGAGTCACGGTAACTAATGGCTTCATTTCGTGCTACTTCAGCGTTGCCAAGTGCTGTTTGTGCAATACTCAGAGCTTCAAGTGCTCTTTCGAGCTCTGCCACTGCCTCAGGATAGCCAAAATCTGTTTCGTTAAGAGAATCCAATACTTCAAGAGCGGCGACCACGACTGCCTGTGCAAAATCTACATCTGCTTGCCTTTCTCCTACTACAGCAAGTGCAGCATTCACTGCTGCTTGTGCAGCGTTGAGGGTACCTTGCCCGGGCACTGCAGCCAGAGCATTTTGAGCGTCTGTCAAATTGCTGCGAAGATTTTGAATTGCACGGTTTTCTCTTGCATAATCGCCATCAAGGCTTGTGTTGATAAGGAGTCTTTCAAGAGATATTTCAAGATCTCGCAGTGCAGTTTGCAAGGATTCAAGTTCCTCACTCGCAGAGCCTGTCAGAGTAATCAAAACATCGCCTGTCTCGACTTCATCGCCAAGGCGCACACGAACTTCGCTAACCGTTCTGGTTTGTGATGTTATAACTTCATAGCTTTCAATGGGTGTGATAGTTCCACTACCCCTTACTCTGGCTGTGATTGTACCTGAAGAAGTGTACTGTGCAGCGACCTCAGGCAAGCCGTGATTCATAATGGTGTTTGATAAAAACAACAACCCCACCAGAATAATAAGGAAAACAATAGTGCCGTTTTTTACCCAACCTCTTTTGCGAACAGAATCTACATTCATATCAAAAGCCTCATTTCAAATAATAATCTGTTACTATTTATATGTCTAGCCCTTTACCGAGCCCGAGTGTGTAATACCCTCAACCAGCGCCTCTTCACCGTGCAAGAATAGGAGCAGTGGCGGAATCATATATACAACAGCTACAGCAAATGCAACTCCCGCCTCATTAGCGTTTATGGTTGCCAAAAACACGGAGAGCGGTTGCTTCTCGGGATCATCAAGCAGCACTATAGGCAGTTCAACCATATTCCAATAATCGAAAAATACCAAGATAGCAATCGAATACAGCGCACTGCGGCACTGCGGCAGACAGATACGCGAGAAAATTTGCCATTCGTTTGCACCGTCAACTTTTGCCGCTTCAATCAGCGCAGACGGAATCCTGCGCATAAACTTAGTCAGCAAAAATACAGAAAACGGGGCGAAAACACCGGGAAAGATTACAGCCCACCGTGTGCCCAATATGTTAAGAAAATCAGCCACAAGGAAATTTGGAACAATAGTTACCTGATATGGCATAAGCATGAGAACGATGTACATGAAGAAAATTATGTTTTTAAATTTGCTCTGAAATCGGGTAAAACTGTATGCCGCAAATGCCGCAAAACCGACTTGCAGTACGACTATCGGTACGACAAGAATAATTGAATTAAAAATCATGGAAAGGTACATGGGGCTGCGAAAAAGCACGGTTAGATACTGGTCAATAGTAACCCTGTCAGGGATAAGTTTGAGTGTCACTGAATCAGAGACATAAGTGCCGACACCCGGTCGCAAAGCATCAAAAATCATGCCATAGTTTGCGAAAATTTCACTTTGAGTCATAAATGAATTAGTAATGGTAAGCACAGTGGGCAACAGAAAAATTACAGAAAATACCAATGCTAAAATAAATAGTGTTGTCCTGCCGAAATAACGTTTCCTCATTCTTCCACATCCTTTCCAAAACGGTGCTCTGCAATGAAAAGAGTGGCAATGATAAGAACCATGACAATTGCCATAAGAACGGCTGCGGCCGCAAGTCTTTGGTAATCAAGCGACCTAAAGATGTTGTTCATAAAATGCTGAATTAGGTAAAGTGCGTCGTAGGGATAATCCCCTGTGAGCAAGTACACTTCTCTAAAAATCCTAAAAGAGTTTATGAGCGAGAAAATAGTCACAAAGAGCAGTGTCGGCGAGAGATAGCGTATCTTTATTGCAAAAAACTTTTGAAAGGCTCCCGCACCTTCGACCTCTGCGGTTTCGAGCTGTTCGCGTGGAATATTGCTGAGCGATGCCATAAACAAAATCATATTAAAACCAAGATTTTTCCATAAAAACAATATTACGACTACAAGCTGATTATGCTCAGATTGCATCCAGTCGATACCGGTCAAGCCGAGGATAATCAGAAGTTCATTGACCGCTCCATTAGGGTGAAACAACACTTGCCAAATAAGCACGATAGATGCAACCGGAACCATCATAGGGCTCAGGAAGAACGTGCGAAATTGACTCTTTAGAGGTATACGAGATTCAAGCATCAGTGCTATCAAGAGGGATAGCACAACAGCGAGAGGAACAGCCACGATAGAAAAAGAAAATGTGTTTCGAGCAGCCAGTCTGAATGCGCGGTTATCAATCAGCGAAATGAAGTTATCAAGAAACACGAAGTTGCCGTGCAACGGGTTGTCTATCATGGAGTAGTAGATAATGATAAAAAAGGGGATGATGTAGAACGCTGAAACTCCAAGCAAACTCGGTGCCAGCCAAGCATAGCCGCTCAATCTGTCTCGCGAGCGGCGATTATCAAAACGCCCCAAAAACTCCTTCACATTTTACTCCTATTATCTGTATAAATCCACAACTTCTGCCGCAGGGGCGACCGGAGATGGTCGCCCCTATAAAAACTAACTCTGCTCTGCGACATAAATTGAAACACGGCTCTGAATGACACGGGCGGCATCCTGTGCACTGCCGCGACCGCTGAAAAAGTCATTTGCACCCTCGCTGACGATGTACATAAGTCTCTCATCGCGCCCGGAGATACCGGAAGTTGAGCGAATCAATTCCATGACTTGGTCTACTTCTGCCTGCGTAGTCGGAGTAAGTGTAACCATAAGATTACCCCAGCCCATACTATGCTCACCTTCCTGCGGTGTCATTGCTTGCTCAATCACACGATCCAGTGCTGCTTGATTTGTCGGGAAACCCCACGAGTGGTTCTCATTTTGAAAGTCTTCGGTTAAAAAGTTTCTTATAAATGACCATGCGCCGTCTTTATCTGATGCGGCTGTGGTGATGGAAAGTCCCCCGTTAGGGCTGATAGAGTGCCCGTTTCGGTTTTCCGCAGGGAAGCCCTTGAAAACAATCTCGCCATCAAACATCGCACTGTACATTTGAAGCCATTGGAACTCAGAAACGGATAGTTGAACCATTATCTGCCTTCCCTGCGGGATAAGGGTGGTTTCATCGTCTCTAGTCATGAAGCCATCGCCACCAAAATCAAACTCCTCGGGAAATGTTTTGGCAAATTCCAGAAGCTGAGCAAACTCAATTGTATCAAAGTTAACCTCACCCGTTGCCCAGTTAACATACTGATCCATGTTTAGCGATACAACATCCATTAAAAATGCGTTTCTTGTAAACCATGCGCCAAGGGGTCTATCGGCATTCGGGTTTGCTGCCAGAACGGCTTTAAACTCATCCATATTCCAACCCGGCTCAGGTCCGAGAACAGAAGGATGTCCCAAAATAGTATGCACACTAAAGGAGGGGAAAATTTGGAACAATCCGCCGTCCATCTCAGCGGCTTCAAACGCGCCATCCACAAAGGAATTACGGGACAACTCAGGGTCGGCATCAATAAGTTCGTACAAATCCACAAGCAGACCTCTTGCGACATATTGTCTTAAAGGCAACTCACTCACACTGAGAATGTCGGGAACTCTTCCTGCTATTATTTCTGTTGAAAGTCTTGTAAGCCCTGCGGTCCAATCCTCATCAGTGTTAAACTGAGAATAATCGGTTACTCTGATTCTGTGGGTAGTGCTTGTTCTGTTAAACTCAACGACAGAATTTTGCAAATCGGGATTCATCCACAGGGTGGCGAGTGTAAGAATCGTCCTTTCCGGCAAGTCAGCAGAAGGTGTTCTGGTGAGGAGGACAACTTCAATGAGCGGAGTGTCGGTATGTCTGCGTCCCCACTGCTCTGTAGCGGTGAGAACACGTCCGTCACTGAGAAGTGAGACAACCTCGTTGCCACCTGTCAAAACATCGCTGTCTATCCAATTGAGCAAAAACTCAGGCTCTTCGGAACCTATACTAAAGCCATAAAGGTTGCCGCTCTCTACGAAGAGAATATCAAAATCGTCATTTCCGGAAAAGATTTGCCAAAAATTACCGGGAAGTTCAATGCCGCTACCGAAGTTTTGAGTAGCGAGGTCTATGGGGCGAAGCGTCCGGACACTTCCGAATTCGACATCCTGAACCCAACCAAAATGAGCGACAGAGCCATCGGACAGACGCAACACCCTATCATCCCACCCGTCGGAAGCAATACTAAACAATACGTTTGCAGATGAATCTAAGACAAAAAGGGCAGCATTGTTGTCGCCAAAAGCAGGAGAATCACCTTGGGCGGAAATGTAAATATTACCGTCATCACCGATTACAAAAGAATTAATTTGAAACCAGTTAGTGCCCTGCGCCATGGCATCGAGACTGAGGGTTGAAACTTCCGCACCTGTGGAGTCCAGTTTTCGTATGGAGTTTAATGTGCCGAGGTCTTCGAAAAACTCCCATCTTTCATGCTCCTCGCCGTCAAAGTTATCAGGTATATTCAAACGCCAGAAGCTTCCTGTTTCAAAAGTCCAGAGATTACCCTCACCATCAACGCTTAAAGAAACACTAACCCATCCTTGTGCGTCAGGTGCAGGCATATTAGTGGAATAGTTAGTGAGCTGCGTTGCCACATTTGTACTCAAATCCAATGCGTAGAGTATGGCGACTTCCGAGAAAGTCTCCTCATCTCTATGCATAGCACTGATGAAAACAGTGTTACCGTTATAAACAACACCTGAAATCCGTGATATCCCCTCAGGCAAGGAGATAAATTCCGGAATATACACATAATCCGGCATAACATTGTCGGATTCCGGTTCATTTCTGCAAGCGGCAACAAGTGCCAGCATCATGGCTGCCACAACAAATAAAGCGGCGATACTCACAAATCTTTTTTTCAAAACAATTACCTCATTTCATAATGTCCGGATACTTGTCAAAAGTAAGCAAATGAAGAGGAACACAAGTACCCATCTGTTTAAGACGCAGAATTAAGCGAAAAGTTCCTCCTTTATTCATAAAAAATTCCAACATCTCACTCCGCACAATATATATTACAATAATTAAGAAATAGCTTGTATATATATTAAGATTTTATTAAGAAATGAGAGCTTTGTCAAGAGAAATATGCTAATTACTTGCTAAATATGCTGCTTTTCCACGATATTATATTGATTGTTTGCTATATGTTGTGGTGGTTCTGTTAATATTTGAAGCAATTTCCCCAGGATTTTTAAGGTTTAAACCCTAAAAAAGCACTTTATTCTTGCAAAATAAGGCAGTTTTAACCTGCTTTGCATATTTTACCAAAGTTTTACACACAGAGATGTATGTTTTTTACAATGTTCGATTATTCTCAATGCCATGGTAATAAAAACCAAAATAAAAAACAGAAAACCAGAGGAGAACAAAAAATGAAAAAGAGAATATCCGTAATCTTGATATGTGCTTTCGCAATCATCATGCTTGCAGCATGTGCGGATGCAGAAGCAACGGTAGCTGATGCGACCCCGACACCGCAGGAAGCAGCAGCAACCCCCACACCGACACCGGATCCGACACCGGAACCACCTGCAACAGAAGAAACAAACCCCTCTACAGACAGTGAGTTTGATTTTGACCGCCCCATAGCAGTGTTCACACGCGAAGATGGCAGCGGCACACGTGACGCATTCGTGGACGCAACGGGCGTAGGCGATGATATGTCTGTAGAAGCAGGCGTTCTCACTTCAACAGGTTCAATCCGCACCGCAGTAGCAGAAAATGAACTCGCTATCAGCTACGTATCAGTCGGTTCACTGAACGACGAAGTAAGAGCAATCGCAATCGACGGCGTATACCCGTCACATGACACAGTTCGCGATGGCTCATATGCACTTTCACGCCGTTTCCTCTTAGCTTTCACTGAAGAAAGCATAGCAGACCCGCTGGTTCAGGATTTTCTTGACTTTGTACTCTCGGCAGAGGGGCAAGAACTTTTGGCGGGTAGCTGGACACCTGCTGTAGCAAATCCTGCGGCTTTTACTTCAAGCGATTTGAGCGGTAGCCTTACAATCAGCGGCTCAACATCAGTAGCCCCTGCGATGGACTTGCTTGCTGAAGCTTACATGGATCTCAACCCGAATGTACAAATTGATGTAATGTCAACAGGTACAGGTACAGGTCTTGAACAAGCAGCGACCGGTGTAGCTGACATCGGAATGGCGAGTCGCGAGCTTAGAGAAGGTGAACGTGAAAACCTCGACTACATAGCAATGTTACTTGACGGCGTTGCAGTTATCGTAAACGTAGCAAATCCGCTACCGGGTCTGACAATGGACCAAGTAAGAGAAATCTTCGTGACCGGCACACTCAGATGGTCAGACGTAGTATCATAATCCTCCATATGCTATAACTCGGATATAGATAAATCGCGAAACCGCCGCTTTGATGTGGCGGTTTTGTGATTTACTGCGCTTTAATGATTTTACCTAAATTTTACATACAGAGCTATATACATTTTACAATTCTCAACTATTCTTATTTATGGCAAGTGAACTGGAACAGATTGCCGGATTCCTGCGGGAGAGTAATAATTAATGTTAAAATTCAGAGAAACTACAATGCGTATAATCTTCTTCGCTGCGGCGCTTGCGTCTGTCGCAGCGGTGGTGGTGATATGCGTGTTTTTATTTGCACAAGGATTGCCGGCGATAGGCGAAATCGGAATACTTGATTTTCTGCTCGGTGAAAGATGGCAACCTCTGCACCGTGAAACCCCCGTGTTTGGTGTACTGCCTTTCATACTTGGGAGCATATACGTCACCGCCGGGGCAATAATACTGGGCGTACCGATTGGAATATTTACAGCAATTTTTATGGCGAAGATGTGCCCTAAGGGTATTTATGGCTTTGTGAAACCGGCACTGAACCTGCTCGCAGGTATCCCATCGGTGGTCTATGGATTTTTCGGAATGATGGTTGTAGTGCCAATGTTGTTTGATGTATTTGACATGGTAGACGGTCGGAGTATGCTTGCTGCGTCAATAATATTGGGAATAATGATATTGCCTACCGTAATTACAATCGCTGAAACAAACTTAAGAGCCGTGCCGCAAGAGCTTTACGAAGGTGCGGTGGCACTCGGAGCCAGCCACGAACGTGCCGTTTTCAAAGTTATATTACCCGCCGCCCGTAGTGGTGTCATGGCTGCAATTGTACTGGGCGTAGGCAGGGCAATAGGCGAAACAATGGCGGTTACTATGGTGGCAGGCAACCAACCGGCTATGCGTATGCCTTATGAGCTTTTCAGAGGAATTCGTACTATGACAGCAAATATAGTCATGGAAATGGGCTACTCTCAGGTAGGTAGCTTACATCAAGGTGCGCTAATCGCAACCGGAGTTGTCTTATTTATCTTTGTGCTTATTATTAACATGCTGTTTTCAACGCTCAATAAAGAGAAAAACATCAAAGACGAGATGAAAAAAGAAGCAGCGGAAGCAACAGAGATAGAACAAACCCCGTAGGGGACGTGGCTTGCCCGTCCCGCAATAATTCCGAAAAAGGAGCTGCAATGGATATTTATATGCAGAAAATGAAAAAGTTCGCTCGCAAGAAAAAGCCTGCTGATTGGGTTCGTTTTTTTGTCATGTGGGCATCAGCGATAATAACTGTGTTTATTTTGCTCTACATGGTCGGATTTATAGTGGTCAGGGGAGTGCCGCATCTTACCCCCTCAATATTTTCTCCAACATGGACGACAGCAAACCAGTCGCTACTGCCTGCACTGTTTACAACCATTGTGATGGTACTTGTTACTCTTGCCATAGCAGTACCGCTCGGCGTTTTTACAGCAATTTACCTTGTTGAATATGCCCCGCGCGGAAGCAAGATAGTGCGCATAATCCGCACCACGACTGAAACACTTGCGGGAATACCCTCCATCGTATACGGACTTTTTGGATACATATTTTTTACACTTTGGCTCGATTTGGGAATATCCTTGATTGCAGGATGTTTAACGCTTGCCATTATGCTACTGCCAATCATAATGAGAACAACTGAGGAAAGCTTAAAATCCATTCCCGACAGTTACCGTGAGGGCTCATTTAGCCTTGGCGCGGGCAAACTCAGAACAGTTTTTCGTGTGACACTGCCATCGGCAATGCCGGGAATATTTGCCGGAATAATCCTCGGCGTTGGTAGAATTGTGGGCGAAACAGCAGCATTAATTTTCACTATAGGTAATGTGGTAAGAATGCCGGACAGCCTGTTTTCACCCGGCAGAACACTATCGCTTCACGTATTCACGCTTGCCAATGAGGGAATGTTCGTAGACCAAGCCTATGCAACAGCCGTAGTGCTTTTGGTGTTAGTCCTCGGACTGAACACTCTCTCAACAGCAATAGAACGCCGCTTTAGGCAAAGGTTGAAATAATGAGGTAAAAACAATGAAATTTGTATTATCAGATGTAAATTTGTGGTATAATGATTTTCAGGCGATAAAAAACGTCTCGATGAACATAGAAGCAAATGAAGTAACTGCCTTTATAGGTCCGTCAGGATGTGGTAAATCGACACTTATCAAGAGTCTCAACAGAATGAACGACCTGATTGAAGGTTGCCGCATAACAGGGAAAATGTTGCTCGACGATGAAGATATTTACGGAGACATGGATGTAAACCTGCTCCGCAAACGTGTTGGAATGGTTTTTCAAAAGCCAAACCCATTTCCAATGAGCGTTTATGACAATATTGCGTTCGGACCGCGTACACACGGTATCAAGAAAAAAGCCGAGCTTGACGATATTGTGGAAAAATCGCTCAGAGATGCGGCAATATGGGAAGAAACCAAAGATAGGCTGAGAAAAAGTGCACTGGCTCTTTCGGGTGGTCAACAACAAAGGCTCTGTATAGCCCGTGCTCTTGCAGTATCGCCGGAAGTGCTTTTGATGGATGAGCCGACAAGCGCACTAGACCCCATATCTACAGGCAAAATTGAGGATTTGGTGTTTGAACTGAAAAAGAAATATACAGTAATAATTGTTACACACAATATGCAGCAGGCAACACGGATTTCTGACAAAACAGGCTTTTTTTTACTGGGTGAAGTTATAGAATTCGGCGACACAGACCAAGTGTTTACCATGCCAAAAGACAAACGTTGTGAAGACTATATCACAGGAAGATTTGGATAAAGACCTGTAGAGACAGGTTTGTATCGGTATCGAGCACCGAAAATTTGCAGAGGGAGGTGTCCCTCAACGTTCCCACAGCGAAAGGAGATGAAGCAATATGAGAAGCAGATTTGATGGACAGCTTTTAGAGCTAAATGATATGCTTGTAGAGATGGGCGTGATGATTGAGAAATCCATTAAAAATGCCACACGTGCGATAGTGGATCACGAGAAAAAAAGAGCGAAAAAAGCCATAGCGTTAGACAGCGAGATAGATCAGCAGGAAAAGGATATAGAAGCCCTGTGCTTAAAACTCCTTCTCAGGCAGCAACCCGTGGCAAGAGATTTGCGCCTCATTTCCGCAGCCATGAAAATGATTACAGATATGGAGCGTATAGGCGATCAAGCAGCAGACATATCGGAAATAGCCAGATTTCTCATAGGCAAAGAGCAACTTATAGATCTCGAAACCATACCGCTAATGGCGGAAGCCACATCGAGAATGGTGACAGATGCCATTGACGCTTTTGTAAAAAAGGATTTGGAGCTGGCGCAAAAAGTCATAGACTATGATGATGTGGTGGATGATTTGTTTGATAAAATCAGAGATGATGTTATTCAGTTGATTCAAAATGATGGAGCATCCGGCGAGCAAGCAGTTGACTATATTATGATTGGAAAATATTTCGAGCGCATCGGCGATCATGCAACAAATCTTGCCGAGTGGGTTGTATTTTCAATTACGGGCAAACATGTGGGAGATGAGATAAGTGTATAAAATTTTTGTCGTAGAGGACGATGAGAACATACGTGAAATTGTGCTGTATGCTCTCAATTCTGCGGGATTTGAGGCACATGGGTATGAGACGGGCGAGGAGTTTCTGACAGCAATAAACGAGGAAATTCCTTCGCTTGTTATTTTAGATATCATGTTGCCAAAAGAAGATGGACTGTCGATTTTAAAAAATCTACGAAACAAACCCAGAACAAAGAATGTTCCCGTCATATTGCTGACAGCAAAAAATAGTGAGTTTGATAGAGTAAAAGGGCTGGATATGGGCGCTGATGATTATATTTCAAAGCCCTTTAGTGTTTTAGAATTAATTGCCAGAGTAAAGACAGTTTTGCGCAGAGGAAGTCAAGCAGGTGATAAGCCGGGTGATGAGATTGAACTTGCAGGGCTGAAAATTGACCATGCACGCAGAGAAGTATATACAGATGGGGTTCCCGTCAAACTCACATTCAAGGAGTATGAGCTTTTGTATTGTTTGATGTTTAATGCGGGGATTGTTCTGAGTAGAGATAAGTTAATGGAAACAGTCTGGGGCTATGACTTTGAGGGAGAAACAAGAACAGTCGATATGCACGTCAAAACACTGCGCAAAAAACTTGGAAAAGCAGGCGAACTAATAACCACAGTCAGAAACGTAGGTTACAAACTTGCGACTGTATAGGGCAATTTGCTCAGTGTTTCCACGGGCTTTACAAAATACTCTGCAAACAGCCAATTATCTATTGCTTGAAAACAATTAATCGCCGAGGTCAGCTATATGAAAAAACAGATTTTCAAAGGACTATTTATTTCAGCAGGTATCGGCGTTTTTGCGATTGTCGCTATAGTTGCGTTTTTGTTTACCATCGGGAGGTGGCGCGCAGAAACAGATATTTATCTGCTCGCTGTGGTAATTATATTAGCTTTAGTTCTGGTTTCAGCAGCAGTAATTGCAAACGGCATGGCAATTGTTTTAACAAAAAAATTTGTTAAAGCAATTGAAAAGATTGATTTAGAAGATTCAAATTTCACGGATTATCATGAGTTGGTGCCCTATGCTGCAAAAATTCAAACGCAAAAAGAAGAGCTAAACACGAAAATTGAAGAACTTGCGGGTCGTTCAGGCACTATAGAGACAATAACGGACAACATGCAAGAGGGTCTTATACTCGTTGATGAAAACGGGCTTATTCTCTCGGCAAACAGTACAGCAAGTGAGGTTTTTGGTGAGCATTTGGAGCAAAGAAATGTTCTGCATGTTTACAGAGAAGCAGGGTTTCAAAAAGCTGTAAAAAAATGCATCAAAGGCACAAATGTGGAAATGCAAATGAAGCGTGGAAGCAGGGTTTACACAGTGTTTTTCAGCACTGTTTTTTCCGATGAGCGAAAAAATATAAAAGGTGCGGTAATCTTGTTCCATGATGCAACGGAGCAACATAGGGCAGAGACTCAGCGCCGTGAGTTTTCTGCAAATGTGTCACATGAACTGAAAACCCCTCTCACGACAATATCAGCACTTGCTGAAATGATAGCGCAGGGAATGGCAAAAAGCGAGGATATAGAAATCTTTGCCAAAAGAATAACGGAGCAATCAGGTAGATTGCTCGTGTTGATAGATGATATAATCCGTCTATCGGAATTTGACGAAGGTGCAACGGAGAGAGAATTTTCAACATTTAACCTAAAAGAATTGGCAGAGTCTGTAATAAATTCGCTCCGTGACAGCGCAGGGACTGTAGAAATTGAGTTAAGTGGTGAAGACTTTGAAATCTCAGCAAACTACAGAATGATAGATGAACTTCTGTACAACCTAATCGACAATGGCATTAAGTACAACAACGAAAATGGCAAAGTGACAATTTCACTCAGTCGCGATGAAAACGGACAATGCAAAATAAGTATTTCCGACACAGGAATAGGCATATCAGGGGAACATCATGCAAGGGTTTTTGAGCGTTTCTACAGAGTTGACAAATCCCGTTCTAAAAAAACGGGAGGAACCGGTTTGGGGTTATCCATAGTAAAACACATAACAGAACATCACGGAGGGACAGCGCAGCTTGAAAGCAGTTGGCAAAACGGCACAACTGTTACTTGCAGTATTCCGCAAAGCCGCTATTAACACCTAAGGTCAAAAGCGGTTCGCTTGCGAATTTATAGTGCAGACACTCTGCCAAAATCACGTACTTTATGCATTTTTTCGGCTCACTTGGCATAAACATATAGTAGTCGCCGCCGTAGTAAATCTGATAGTTATTCTGGTGGTCATAACTTATAGCGGGAACAGACTCAACAGGAAAGAACAAGTCGGAACTCTCACCGTGCAAAGTTCCCTCGAAGCGCCAACCATTACGGTCAATAGTCATAGTTCCGGTTCCGCTGTGAATTATGCCGCCACCGGGTACAGGAGAGGGCGTACTGACAGAAACCTTATCTACAATGGGTTTCATGTCAGCACTTAGGGTGCGCATCTCATGACTCACCTGCTTACCAAACCAAACAGAAACATGCTCACCTCCGGAACCATCATCCGAGGGGGTCAATAACCCTTGCCTATCCATAGTGGCAGAAAAGCTGCAAGAGCTGCAGGAAATTATATTTTCAAAAGTCACCAGAGCAAATTCACTTTCACACTTAGGGCAATAGTACAAAATTCGGGCAAGTCCTTCAGTGAGATTTTTTGCACGAAAAGTCTGAAAAGGTTTTTTGACAGGTAAAGCTCCCTCAATACCACTTAATCTGGCATCAACAGTCGCATTTATCTCTGCAACACTCAAAGATGAAAAATCATCCGCAGAAAAAAGATTCCTATATGTAATCCGGATTTTTCCCAGCCGAAACCCACCTCGCCAATGCGGCAGACAGATATTTCCTCCCTCAATAAGGGCACTAACGACGGGAACTTCAAGTTTTTTCAGAAGCTTTCCCGTAGTTTTATGCATACCCGTATAAGCCATAGAGCTACTGCAACGTCCTTCCGGAAAAAGCAAAACAGCATCTCCGCGTTTCAAAACAGTTTTGATTCCCACAATTGACCGCATATCGGGGTCAAACATGTTTTTAGGTATGCAGCCCATAGCAGGCAGCAATTTGTGCAAAGGCTTAAATAGGTACCATTTTTGTGCCGCAACAGCATTTAATCGCCTTTTCGGGAAAAGCGGCAACATTACAAGTAGAAAATCAAGCATGGTGATGTGATTAGACAGCAGTATGAACGCGCCTTTAGGCGAATCAAAGAATTCCCTGTTGATTTCAAAACGAAAAAATATTTTCAACAGAGGATAGACAAGTATGTAGGATATAAAGTAAATAATTCTATTAGGTCTTTTAATCTTCATAACAAAACCCGCCATCACGTCGGGGAGTCATCAAGGAGCTAGAAGAAAACCTCCAATATGCTGCCTCCCCAAGAACTGAATATTGAACACATTTTCTGGCATCTTGTGGGGTAAAAGTATAAAACGTCCCACCCGCATAGATTTGAAAAACTTCATTAGGGTCAATAGGTACAGCAGGTACAGTGTCAATAGGAAAGAACAGGGATACTTCTTCGCCTTTGATTGTGCCGTTAAATCGCCAACCATCGGGAGAAAGTGAAATTTTGCCGTCCCCGCAAGCAATCATGCCGCCTCCGGGAAATTCAGACGGAAGCCCGACAGAAACAGTTTCAACGATAGGCTTCATATCAGGGTGAAGTTTACGACTTTCATGTCGTGCCTGCTCCCTGTACCACTCATGAATATCAGAAAAAACAACGCAATCGTCAGAAAGAGGAGTAAATTTCATGAACTTATCGAGTACCGCAGCATTGCCGCAGGTGGAGCAACGGATAGTGCAGTTGTCGGATTTTAGTGCAAATTCACTGTCACACTTAGGGCACCAGTAGAGAATATTTTCAAGTCCCTCGGCAAGTTTTTTTGAGCTGAAAGTCTGAAAAGGCTTATCGGGCGGCGGATCTTCAGCACGCGACAGACGTTTGTCAAGAGCTTCGGTGATTTGCTCGACGGAAAGAGTCTTTAAGCAATCCTCAGAAAAAAGGTTGGAAACAATAATTCTCACACGACCCCGCTTTAAACCCTTGCGCCAAAATGGCAGACATGCGTAAGCTCCGTCAATACTGCAACTAACAACAGGCACATTAAGCTTTTTTATTAGTTTTCCGGTTGATTTGTGCATTCCTGCATAGACACCATCACAAGCACAACGTCCCTCGGGAAAAAGCAGAATCTTACCACCGCATTTTAAAGCGTTCCTAATCCCTATGATAGATTTCACATCGGGGTCAAAAAGATTTTTTGGAATACAGCCCATCATAGGCAAAAATTTATGCAAAGGTTTGTAGAGAAAGAATTTTTTTGCCGTGACCGAGTTCATTCTGTGTGGATAAAGCGACAACATTACAATGAGAAAATCCGCAAACGAGGAGTGGTTGGAGACGACAACAAAGGAGCCTTTTGGCGGGGTGTAATCTGACTTATCAACTTTCAGACGAAGAAGGAATTTCATCATTGGAAAGATAAAAATGTACGCAAAAAAGTAAATCACAGCGTTTGGTCGTTTTACAGTCATATGAGCTACCCCTCCAACTCACGGAGAATAAGCTCACGCTCTTTTTCATCACCACTCTCGATAGCGGAAACAACCCTTGCATGTCTATCTTTATCAAGCCTATAACGGGTACAGTAGAAAATGCCGACGGACAAGAGGATAAGCGGGGTGAGAGCCATGAGAAGAATAATGGCAGTCTGCGCGGACTCAGGTTGAGAGTATATAGGCGGCATACCAGGTTGTTGCTCGGTAAAACCTGCAAATCCTATTATGCTCATGGCGATAGCAAGCCCGATACCTTGTGAGCTGGTATTGACAAAGCTGCCTATCCCCGAGAATGCCCCGGCATCACGCACTCCAAATTTGAGATGCCCGACATCTACAATATCGCCGAACATAGCGTGAGGTATCAGCCCCGGTCCGCTTATTCCAAAGCCCATCAGAGCGGCGAGCAGGAATAAAACCCAATATGGGGAGTTTGCAGGAATTACGAATAGACTGAGTGCGACTATAATCCAGATTGCTGCGCCAACCATATACGCTCTTGTTTTTCCAACTCGCCTGATTAAATGCATATAAAACGGCAATGCGACAATTTGAACAGCAAACATGAGCGCCGCAGCGATATATGCGGCAAATGAGTCGCCGCCGACTGCCGTAACATCCCGCAGATAATAGAACATAACGTAGAAGAAAAACAGCGAGCTCATTACTGTCATTGTAATCTGACAGCCCAGCAACAGGTACAAATAGTGCCTGAATGATCTTAGTTTAAACGGCTTTATGAACTCCTTGAAAGAAAATTTTTCAAGATGTGTGTCGTTTGGTATACCTTCCTTGGCGAAAATTGCTGTTATCAAAATGCAAACCATGAAAACAACTCCGAAGACAAGGCTCATCACAATGTAGCCTTGATTGCCCTCATATGCATCAACAATCATTCCCGGTAATGCGACGCAGACGATGGAGGCAAAAATCGAAAAGCCCATCCGCCAAGAAGTCATGCGCCCGCGCTCTGTGTAGTCGTCCGTAATTTCGCTGGCAAGCGACCAGTAAGGCACCATGATTGACGATGATACAAGGCAGTAAAACAGATATGAAAACATTGCGGCAAGAAAACGGAACATTTCACTATTGCCCTCTATGTCGTATGGGAAAAAAGCTAAAAACAGCGCAAGCACAAGCAGCGGCGCAGAGACAAAGAGAGTTCCTCTGCGAGAACCGCGTTTCACACGTACCTTATCAGACCAAAATCCGAGCAGAGGGTCAATCAAAGCGTCAAAAACACGGGCTACAAACATAATCACGGCAACATAAAAAGGTGATAACCCAACCGCAAGGACGATATACACAGGATAGAGGAAGTTGAATATATTAAATGAGCCGCCGCCAAAGACATCTCCAACACCAAATGCAAGAATCCTGCTGAGCGGTAATCGCTGATTTTTCTCCATTTACATCACCTTTCGAATTTTCTGAGGACAAATTATGGGCTGTTTGCGGAGCAAATTGCTCATAATCTGTATTAACCCAGTTTATCACTTTTTTGCTTTTAAAACAAGATAAAGTGTGATATAATGTTTGGAAAATAAAATGAAACGAAAGGAATATTTGAAAATGACAAAACAAGAAGCACTAGACCTACTACTTGGGAAAATCAAAGAAAGTAAATCATTCCACCTCGCACTCGCACTGATTCATTGGGATGCAATGGTTACAGGAGTGCCGACAAAATCGTATGCAGCGCGAGGAGCGGCAGAAGGCTGGCTGAGCATGGAAACTTTCAAAAGGATGATGGCACCCGAAACTCTCGAAGCCGTAGAAACTCTTGAAGCACACGACAGCGAACTGACTGAGACAGAGCGTGCCATGACTCGTGTAGCAGGACGCTCATACAGAAAAGCGAAAGCCGTTCCACCGGAAGAATTTGGGGCATTTCGCGCATTGGTGTCAGAGTCAAATCAAGTTTGGGAAACGGCACGCGAAAAACGCGATTACGAAATGATGCTCCCCTACTACGAAAAAATATTTGATTATCAACGCAAACTCTGCGACTGGTACGGATACGAAAATCACCCGTACGATGCGTTGCTCGATGATTACGAAATAGGTGCAAATGTGGAAACTCTGGACAGGTTCTTTTCCGCACTGCGAAACGAAATTGTACCACTGCTTAAAGAGATAACCGGTGTGACCGCGCAAGCACAAGAAATCACAGGTACGTTTGATATTGATAAGCAAAGAGAATTAATGCCTTGGCTTGCTGATTTTACAGGCTTCGACCGTACAAGAGGTAAGGTAGGCGAGGTTGAACACCCGTTTTGCCTGACAGTTAACAGACATGACGTCAGAATCACAACAAAATACCATGAAGACAACTTGCTTTCAGCTATATATTCCATAATTCATGAATGCGGACATGGCATTTATGAGCAGAACATGAGCGAGGAAATAGAGCCGTATGCTCTTGCGGATTGTGCATCAATGGGTATGCACGAGAGTCAGTCCAGACTCTATGAAAACATGATTGGCAGAAGCAGAGCATATACAGAGAGATTGCTGCCCAAGCTACAAGAAAAGTTCGATTTCTTCAAAAACTGGGATGCAGATACACTTTACCGCGCAGTGAACATTGCAAGACCGTCGCTTATCCGAATCGAAGCCGACGAGCTGACATACAGCTTGCACATTATGGTACGTTACGAATTGGAAAAGGGCTTGATTGAGGGTAAAATAAAGGCAAAAGAACTACCAACTCTCTGGGCAGATAAATACGAAGAGCTGTTGGGGATTCGTCCGAAACATCTCGCAGAGGGCGTATTGCAAGACGTTCACTGGGGCGCAGGGCTTTTTGGCTACTTCCCTTCATATGCAATCGGTACAGCTTACGGAGCGCAAATGATGCACACAATAAGAACAACGGCAGGCATAGATGTAGATGCAGCTATAAGAAAAGAAGACCTGTCGCCAATTACAAGTTGGCTTAGAGATAATATCCACACAAAAGGTTCTCTCTACTTACCAGAAGAGCTACTAAAGAGAGCCACAGGCGAAACTTTCAACCCGCAATATTATGTGAATTATCTCAAAGAAAAATTCACAGGGATATACTTAAAATCAACAGTAAATAACTAATACACAATAAAAAAAGTAGAGTGTCGGAGTTGCCGACACTCTACTTTTTTATCTATACTCCCTTTCGGCTATCAGTGCAAGAACTGTTTCCATAGCATCCATTCCCGGGCGGTTAAAATGGTGCGGGATTGTTCCTGCTTCTAAGGGGCGGCCGTAACGGTCTGTTATATAGAAAGCGTCGAATATAAATAAAATACCTGTGTTCGGCATAGCCGAATAAGTACGAAAACCACCATACGCACCACCTGTAATCTCACCTACAAGAGTGGCAAAACCCATATCTTTTGCCAGCCAGGCAGTAACTTGTGCGGCAGAAAACGCATACTCATCAACCAACATCCAGACTTCTCCATCAAAATCAACCCTTTCAGCGCCTAGCGGCGCCGTTATGCGCACCGTGGCAGGAAACGCGTATGTGAATCTTTCTATATCATCCGACACAAGTTGGGTGAAGTCATTTTTTGAAAGAAGTTCATCAACAGAACCAAAAACATACCTTCCCGCCGCTTGACCGGGAATAACCCCACTTACAAGACTCCCGGCACTGAAACGAGTGATGTACTCTCCATCTTTGAAAAAAACAAACATCTCGGTTGCAGTAGAAGCAATATTATTGTGGAGACCCATAATAATTCCTAAAAGGTTAAGATTACCCCCGGGATTACCGCGTATGTCAATAATCAGATGTCTAAAATCATTGAGCCTTGAATATAGCTCAATAATTTCGTTTTCAGCATCCTCGCCTATGTATGCAAATTGCGCAATGGTGATGATAGCTATTGATTCTTCTTCCATGGTTTTTATTGTTGGTTGAGGTTGAGCATCCATAAGTAGCTCAAGATTAACCCATTCATAATCAATGACTCTCGTACTGTAAAAGTCTTGCACCGGACGAGAATTAAGTAATTCAAAAAATACGGTGTTGCTGATAAATCCTTGAAACGCACCTATTCGTATCCTACGGTAGTGGAAAGGGGTTATAATGCTAAAATGCCCTATGCCCATAAGAGGCGCAAAATTTTCCATCATTAGGCCTAAGAAAATATCCTCGTCAAGCTTTTCTGCATATTTAACCGCTCTGCGAGCATTATCGGCAAGCTGGTTAATATCAACCCCCCTCGCCCAATACGCCACACCCCAAAAAGGGAAATTATTTTCAAGAACCCACATCATATAATCGAGGTCTTCAAGTGCGTGGTATACCGTGAAATCTGCCTCGGTTTCGACATCTTCCTGCTCCGCTTCAGGAGTCGGCGCAGGGGGCGGCTCAGGCATCGGAGTAGCCACTATCTCACCGGGCGCAACATCTTCCCCACCATTTCCGCAAGCTACAAGCGAAAATGCCACTATCGCAATCAGTATTACTTTTATTAATAGCTTCATCATGTACTCCCAAATATTTTGCAGTTACTCATCGAGAACAAGTTATTGACAGTGCGAAGCAACTTGTTCATAAGTGCTAATTCTTACTTCCGAAATCCGTTGAACCACGCTCTTTCGTTAAACTCTTTCTTTTTCGGGAACCGAATCGGCTCATCAGCAACGCCAACGGGAAGAAAACAAATGAGTTCATAATCTTCCGGCACACCCAAAATATCAGCCATTTTTCTGCCGAGCGCATCAGCATCTGTGATTTGCCCCTCGACCCAACAGCTTTGATACCCGAGGTCAACAATAGCAACCAGCATATTTTCGATAGCCGCCGAGTAATCCTGTACGCTGAAACAACGATCTCTGTAAGATTTAATGTACTGAGTCAAAACGCAAATCATTGCAGGGGCAGAAACCATAAAATCAGGCTCAATCACTGCGCGGAGTTTTACCATCAGCTTGGGGTCGTCAATTGCGATGAGACTTGTGGTTTGGGTGTTACATCCTGACGGTGCGGCAAGTCCCGCTTCCATAATTTTGACCAAATCTTCCCTTGGAACAGCGGTGTTTTTATATTTTCCACGATAGCTGGTTCTGGCATTAATAGCATCAAATGTGGTCATTTTTGAAAACCTCTCTTTCATTTTATAGTTGTTTATGCTATATTATAGAGGAAATAACCCAAACTGCCAAGAGGAAAATCAATGTACAACAGAAAAGCCGGTAGAGCATTTATCATCACGCTGTTTATAATAAGCCTGCTACTCATGGGCGCGGGCGTATTTGGTTTGCAGCATTTTATGGGTGAGCTAAACGCATACAGACAGTCAATGCTCGACTCGGAAACGGCATTTATGACACGTGTAGCAGAGCCGTTCAGAAATGTTGCGGCAGATGCACCGCCATTTATGAGAGAAGACGATGACTCTACTCCGCCACTGTATTATTTCGAAACACCTGAAGGATTCACTATGCTCAGCCACTCGGCGGCATGGAATACACAGATGTTAATAGCATTATATGAGGAACTCATGTTAAATCAGCACGGCGAGGAAATACATTTTTTGCACGAAGTAATTGTTTTTGCCGATGAAGATGAAAGAGCGTTGGCTTCATATACTATCGGAAGTGATACAGACAGATTTACCATAGAATTTTCAGCATTTCCAAGTGACTTTGGTATTAATTTCGGAAGAACTTTCGGGACAATACACCTTTACGGCGGAGATTCAGTGACGACGATAGAGGGTATGGCAGGAAGTCTAAGCCACGAATACGGACATCTGTTTACGTTTTATCATATGTTTAATGATGCACTGCAGGCAGGGGAATCACTTGCATATACAGAATTTGCGCGTTTGAGGGAAGCATCAAGAAATGACTTGATAGTGAGCGCAGGCAGAGGAGAGGATTACTGGGAGCAAAGGTTCAGGTATTTGTTTGAAATAGCTGCCGAAGACTTTGTTCAGCTGATGGGTTCGCCGACAACGCGGCAAGTTGTAGATTTTGTGGATGTGCGGCAGAGACTGAATACAGCGGAGGTTCCGGCAAGCACATTAGGGGCGAGAAACGCATTTCCGCAAGAGAATTTGATGATACCGCTAGCAGCCGAAGTACCCGGATTAAAGGAATATTTTTTCAGTTTCATAAACAGAGAGCCGCCACAGCCGATTGAACGGAGGCAAGAAATAACACTGGAAATAACACAACATGCCAGAACTTTTGAACTTGTCACCGGAGAAAGAACATTTTTATTTTATGAAATCACATGGAATTCACCATACGATGGTGCCATATACACACTTGTAACTTACGACCCGGCAAACTACAGCGGCTGGGGTACTCCTATCAGAACCATACGCCCCGGCATTACACCCTCCGCCATAATCGGAGAATACGTAATAGAACTTGACGAACAAGTGCGTTCTATGAATGATAACCTCGCTGAGGGAACGAGAGTATTTATGGTAATAGCACTACTGCCTGACGGAACATTTTTTACTTCAGAGAAACTGACACATACCTTTACAGGCATACCAATAGCTCCTCCGACAGCGCAACAAGATGGGGAAAATGGTGAAGAAACAGAAGAAAACGGAGACGAGCAGGAAGAAGATGACGCGGAAGATGCACAGGGAGATTAAATTAGTGGCAAGAAGCAAAAAACTATATATCTTGTTAATCGTGGCAGCAGCACTCTCTGTACTTCTGACAGGGTGTATACAGCTGGATGTAAGTATAGGAATAGAAGACGATTTCACTGCTTATTTAACTTATGAAATTACTATAAAAATAGATGAGTACAATGTTGACTATGAAATACAGCTCAGAAACGCACTGAATCAAATAGGCTGGCACTATCAGGAAGAATTGGGGTTTATCGCATCAATAAATACCGATGATTCGCCGTTTACACTTACACTTACAAGAAAGGTTCAAAACAATAGTCTTCAGGAGGCGTTTTTTGCACTTGAAGAAATGCTCACGGACGAAACGATGTCTGTATTTATGCAGGTAGATATCGCTTTTGGAAGATTCTACAGACAAGACAGGTATTTATTCGGAGCTATGATAGACATACCTCAAATCATGCGCCTGTCAAGCATAGAGGAAATGACTTCCGAAATCAAAGAAAGACTGAATCAGGCAGTAGCAGACGGCGAGGGGCTCATTTCCATATCACTCCCTGCAAGCGAATCTATAGAAACGACTCACCCCACAAGCATCACGGATAACAGAGCAGAAACTCTTATATTAATAGATTTTACGGAGCAAACAGCATTTGAAATAGAGGCAAGAGTAAATTACCTAAGAGACGGAACAGTAGGTCCTTCTCTGGGTGAAATAATAGATGAGCAACAGCATATGAGCAACGTAGCTGTTATAATCAGCGGTGCAGCTTTGCTGCTGATGATAATAGCTTTGATTGCCGCAATAGTAAGAGCGGTGAGAATGAGAAAGGATTAGTCCGGATTTTTCGGTATAGAAACACGGGCTTATAGCTTTACAGCAGAAAACAAGCAAGATACCTGTTGGTTTTCTTGCTTGCCTTTTCTTTTGCAGAATTTACGCCAAATTTTCAAATTGCCGCTTTGCGTGGATGATTCTGCGTATTTCGACTTTGTTTCCGCTTATTATAAAGAAGAATACAAAGTCATTTACAACCAGAGTCCTATAGCCTCTATACCTGAGTTGTGCGTTTTTTGCTATAGGGCAACTTTGAGGTGAGGTTTTGAGGATGTTGACACGATCCATAAGGTATTCGTAGTACGACGAAGCATCGTCAGGTTCAAGAGCACTCAGATGTCCTGTAATGCCCAAACCATCACGTTGTGCTGCAGGAAAAATTCTAACTTCATACTCTTGCATTGGTATCCACCCTCAATTTCTTGGCATACTCGAAAAAGTCTGCACTGTTTGCACCGGAAGAAACTTCCGCTTCCGCTTCCGCCAACTTGGCATACAGCTCAAGTTGTGCTTCTTGTCTCTCGTACATTTCTATACTTAAGACTACCATGTCTCCAACACCATTTTTAGTGATGAAAACAGGTTCGTTTGTTGCCTTGCAAAACTCACTTATTTCATTTGAGTTATTGCGCAGGTCTGAAATTGGTCTGATGTTTGGCACAATAAAGCACCACCTTTCTATAAGAATTGTTTTTTATACCTATCACGATATTGACAGCGAAGACATAGACAGAGTTTTGAACAATATTCTCCGAATATAATCAGTCGCATTTTTATTCAATAGCGTGATATAATTTTTATATACTATTGTGTGACCCACGAGTCAAGCGAAGTATTAAAAATTTTTTATTCATTTTTTGAACACTAAACTCTTGTTTTATAGCGTTTTTCCATATAATTATACGTCATTTAGTATATTTTGCATCAATACCCTTGTGCTGGGCAATAGTTTGTGATATTATCTCTTTAAAAACTACAGGAGGCTCACAAATCATGAACGATACCGGACGTTTTTCTATCAGTGAATTTGCGAAGTTTTCTCGCACAACTCGTGACACATTACTGCATTATGACAGAATAGGTTTGCTCAAACCTGTTTCGCGTGGGGATAATAACTATCGTTATTATTCCAGTAATATGTTGCCGGTTGTGAAAGTAATTCGGTTGCTTCAAAAGCTCGGAATGTCCCTTGAAGAGATAAAGGAGCTAAACGACAGGCGAACTCCCAGGCTTGCCGTGGAGCAACTAGAACTCCAAATAGAAAAGATTGACAGCAATATAGATGACTGGATTCGCGCACGCAAATTGCTTTATACTCTAAAGACCACTATTTCATCTGTGTTGAATGTTGATATAACTGATATTACTATCCAATATCTACCGGCGGAAGCAATCGTTATGGGTGATTTGAATGATTTTTCACGCAACAGAGAGAATCATACAGTTGAGCTTGAATTTTATCAAAAGATGCAAATGAAATATCCGAACATGGATCTCGATTATATGTTTTGGTCAAACTTTTCTGAGGAGCGCATTAAAAACAGAGACTGGGTACATCCTGACAGGTTTTATTTCTACAATCCCGAGGGGCATGACAGAAGGCCTGCCGGTCTTTATGCTACAGGTTATGCCATATGTGGGTATGGGCAGGGTGTTGAGCTTTACAGTAAAATGATTGATTATATTGATACAAATGGTTTTGAGATTTGTGGTGATGCTTATGAGGAGTATCCGCTAAACGAACTATGTGTCAGGGATAATAACCACTACCTTATGCGTGTTTTAATCGCTGTCAGAGAAAAGGGCAGCAGGTATTGAGCAGTTATATTAAATTGTTTGCTTTTAATCGCCAAAAACATGTGATATACTGTGCTCGTGACAGTTTGGTTTTAGGTGCTTTTAGAGTCTTGAAAGGATGACAGTTCAGATGAAAAAAATTATATGTGAGGATGCTCTTTCAGCGGCGCAGATTGCTGCCGACGTTTTTGAAAGACAAGTAAAAGAAAAACCTGCATGTGTGCTTGGACTTGCTACAGGCAGCACACCTGTCAGGCTTTATAATGAGCTGGTTTCAAGATGTACTGCAGGCAGGATTGATTTTTCAAGGGTGCGGACGTTTAATCTTGATGAATATTATCCTATAAAACCGGAGCACAGGCAGAGCTACAGTGCTTTTATGAATGAGCATCTTTTCAGCAAGGTGAAATTCGCAAGTACACACCTACTCAGCGGCGAAGCTTCTGATCCTCACGAAGAATGTGCAAGATATGATGCGGAGATTGAGGCTGCAGGAGGTATTGATTTGCAACTTTTAGGTCTTGGCCATAACGGTCATATAGGATTCAACGAACCTGCTGTCTCCTATTCTATGGGGTCTTACCTTGTTGACCTAACAGAAGACACCTTGAAAGCTAATTCGAGATTTTTTGGCGAAAATGAACCCCAGCCTACACAATCTCTCACAATGGGCATAGGGTCTATTTTCAAAGCACGAAAGATTTTGCTTTTAATCACGGGGGAGGGTAAGGCTGATATTACAAAGAAGCTTTTTGACGGTATGCTGCATACCGATGTTCCCGCATGTTTTATCTTACTTCATCCAAATGTAACTGTTGTTATAGACAAAGCTGCCGCCGCAAAATTGTAAATTTGAAAAGATGCAAGAGGGTTAAAATTTTGCTCACCCTTACATCTTATATAAAGTGCGACACAAAAAATAAATGAAAGTAAAGGGAAGTTTAATGAAGAACACCGGAGTTGTTGCCAGAGGTATAGTTACGCCCATTTTTCGGCAGGGCGATGATATTGTGAAAATAATTTACCAAAGCTTAATAGACGCGGCAAAGGATGGAGGCTTTGAACTCGCTGACGGTGATATTGTCAGCGTCACCGAGGCTGTTGTCGGAAGGGTGCAGGGCAATTATGTGACTTTAGAGCAAATTTCGAAAGATGTACGTGCAAAATTCGGCGGAGGCACTCTCGGAATTGTCTTTCCGATACTTTCACGCAATCGTTTTTCCAGCGTTCTTCAAGGTATTGCGGGTGGGTGTGATAAGCTCATAATTCAGCTTTCATATCCGCACGATGAGGTTGGCAATCGACTTGTGGAGCTTCAAACTTGTGATGAAAAGGGTGTTGACCCAACCGCTGATAATTTCACAGAGAAAGAGTTTCGAGATATTTTCGGCATGGATACAGTCCATAAATTTACAGGTGTGGACTATATTGAGTATTACAAGAAAATTGGCGGCAACTGCGAGATTATTTTCAGCAATGACCCTAAACATATATTAAAATATTCAAAAAATGTACTTTGCTGTGATATTCATACCAGAAAACGCACACAAAAACTCATTGAGAGTGCGGGGGCGGAAAAGTGCCTTTGCCTTGATGATATTTTATGTGAATCTATTGACGGCAGCGGTTTTAGTGAGTACGGTTTGCTCGGCTCAAATAAGGCGACGGATGATTCTGTAAAGCTATTTCCACGCGATACCGATAAATTTGTACATGAACTTCAAGCCGAGTTAAAGAGCCGTACCGGAGCTGCTGTAGAAGTTATGGTTTATGGTGATGGTTGCTTTAAAGACCCCATGGGCGGGATTTGGGAGCTTGCCGACCCTGTTGTCTCCCCTGCTTTTACAGAGGGGCTTTCGGGCACTCCAAATGAACTGAAAATAAAATATATTGCAGACAATGATTATGCTGACCTATCAGGTCAAGCACTGACAGACAGCATACGTGAGCGCATTAAGAGCAAAAAGGGCAGTTTGGTCGGCAATATGGCTTCAGAGGGTACGACTCCACGCAGGATTCCGGATCTTGTGGGAAGTCTTTGCGACCTCGTCTCAGGAAGTGGCGACAGGGGTACACCTGTTGTCCTTGTTCAGAATTATTTTAAGAACTACGCCAGTGAGTAAGCTTAGGAAACTACACATTACCTATGGAGTCTAATTTGCTGATAAGTGGAATACATTTTCAGAATTATTCACGAATTTGCCTTTGACTAATGGACACAGAGTCTTTATAATTCGGGGTATAATATATTTGAAAGGAAATTTTATTTATGAAGAAGTTTGTATGTGATTTATGTGGCTACGTGCATGAGGGCGATGCGCCACCCGATGCTTGTCCGATTTGTAAAGCTCCCGCATCAAAGTTTTCAGAACAAGGCGAGGGGATGGTTTGGGCGGCTGAACATGTTGTTGGTGTTGCCCAAGGAGCACCTGATGATATTATTGAAGGTCTTCGTGCCCACTTCAACGGCGAATGTACGGAAGTCGGCATGTATCTTGCAATGGCGCGTGTTGCCCATCGCGAGGGTTATCCTGAAATTGGTTTGTACTGGGAGAAAGCTGCTTACGAAGAGGCAGAACACGCAGCTAAGTTTGCTGAGCTTTTGGGTGAAGTTATCACGCCCAGCACTAAGAAGAATCTCGAAATGCGTGTTGAAGCCGAAAACGGCGCAACTCTCGGCAAGTTCAACATAGCAAAACGCGCAAAAGAGCTCAATCTGGATGCCATTCACGACACAGTTCATGAGATGGCTCGTGACGAAGCCCGCCACGGCAAAGCTTTCCAAGGATTTTTGGATAGATATTTTAAGTAAGAGTCTGAATCAAAAGGGCGACCCAAACGGGTCGCCCTTAGTGGTAGTTAGTTTACTAGTCTTTTAGAGCTGCTTGTGCGGCAGCCAGTCTTGCTATTGGTACTCTGAATGGTGAGCATGATACATAGCCCAAGCCGATTTTATGGCAGAATTCAACGGATGACGGGTCTCCGCCATGTTCGCCGCAGATTCCGAGTTTTATATTCGGGCGAGCTTTCTTTCCAAGTTCTACTGCCATCTCCATTAGTTTGCCAACGCCTGTTTGGTCGATTCTTGCAAATGGGTCTGATTCAAAAATCTTCTTCTGATAGTATTCATCGAGGAAACCACCTGCGTCGTCACGACTAAAGCCGAATGTCATTTGAGTAAGGTCATTTGTGCCAAATGAGAAGAACTCAGCTTCCTTAGCGATAGCATCTGCAGTGAGACATGCGCGTGGAATTTCAATCATTGTGCCAACAAGGTATTTGAGGTTGCTTCCGGCTTCTTTGATTAACTCATCAGCTACTTTTTTCACGATATTTTTGAGGTATACAAACTCTTTGACTTCTCCGACCAGCGGAATCATGATTTCGGGAGTGATAGCCCAGTCCGGATGCTTTTTCTTAACATTGATAGCTGCCTTAATGACGGCTTTTGTTTGCATCACAGCGATTTCAGGGTATGTTACAGCCAGACGGCAACCACGGTGACCCATCATCGGGTTGAACTCATGGAGTCTGGTGATGATTGCCTTAATATCCGTGACTGACTTGCCGGTGTCTTTTGCCAGCTTCTCGATGTCTTTTTCTTCGGTAGGTAGGAATTCGTGAAGAGGTGGGTCAAGGAAACGAATGGTGACAGGTCTGCCCTCCATGGCCTCGTATATACCTTCGAAGTCGCCTTGTTGCATTGGTTCGAGCTTTGCAAGGGCTTTTTCGCGCTGCTCTACTGTCTCTGCACAAATCATTTCACGGATTGCCGGAATACGGTCATGCTCAAAGAACATATGCTCTGTACGTGTAAGACCGATACCTTGTGCGCCAAAGCCAAGTGCTTCTTTAGAATCATGCGGAGAATCTGCATTTGTTCTGACTTCAAGCTTTCTGTATTTGTCAGCCCAATCCATGATTCTGCCGAATTCGCCACCGATTGTTGCTTCAGTTGTGGCTATTTGCTCGCCATAGAAGTTACCGGTTGAACCGTCAAGGCTGAGCCAATCATTTGCACCGAACTTCTTGCCGCCGACTTCAAAGGTCTGACCCTTTTCGTCGATTCGGAGTTCGCCGCAACCTGCAACGCAGCATGTTCCCATTTGACGTGCAACAACTGCGGCGTGTGATGTCATGCCGCCACGGGCTGTAAGTATTCCCTGTGCTGCCGCCATGCCCTCAATGTCTTCAGGTGTTGTTTCGAGACGGACAAGAATGACTTTTTCGCCTGCATCTGCTCTCTTTTTTGCATCTGCTGCTGTGAATGCAGGTTTACCTGTTGCTGCGCCCGGTGATGCTGCCAAACCTTTTCCGACCGGAGTTGCAGCTTTGAGTGCTGCTGTGTCAAATTGTGGGTGAAGCAGTGCATCAAGCTGTCTCGGGTCAATCATCATTATAGCTTCTTTGTCGGTGATTGCACCCTCGTCAACTAAGTCACATGCAATTTTCAGAGCTGCGGCTGCTGTTCTTTTGCCGCTGCGTGTCTGAAGCATGAATAATTTTTTGTCTTCGATGGTAAATTCCATGTCTTGCATGTCGCGGTAATGGCTTTCAAGCTTTTGCGTAATCTTGATAAAATCGTCGTATACGCTGGGCATAATACCTTTTAGTTCTTCAATGTTGTTAGGTGTGCGGATTCCGGCAACAACATCTTCGCCCTGTGCGTTCATAAGAAACTCTCCAACGAGCTTCTTCTCGCCGGTTGCAGGGTCGCGTGTAAATGCAACGCCTGTTCCTGAGGTGTCGCCGAGATTTCCGAATACCATTTCCTGCACGTTAACCGCTGTGCCCCAATCGCCGGGGATATCATACATGCGGCGATATGAAACTGCGCGGTCATTGTTCCATGAACGAAATACGGCTTTGATTGCGCCCATAAGCTGAACTTTAGCATCGTCAGGGAAGTCCTGCCCTATTTTCGCTTTGTATTCAGCTTTGAACTCTTGTGCCAATTTCTTTAGATCATCGGCGCTTAGTTCAAGGTCTTCTTTAACGCCTTTTTTTTCTTTCATCTCGTCGATGAGTTCTTCAAAGTAGCTCTTTCCGACTTCCATAACTACGTCTGAATACATTTGGATAAATCTTCTGTAGCAGTCATATGCCCAACGTGGATTTCCGCTTTTATCTGCCATTGCTTGAACTACGTTGTCGTTCAGCCCAAGGTTGAGGATTGTGTCCATCATTCCGGGCATTGAAGCACGTGAACCGGAGCGGACAGAGACAAGAAGTGGGTTTTGTGCATCGCCGAATTTCTTTCCTGCAATGCCCTCCAGCTTGTCGATGTATTGCATGATTTCTTTTTGAATTCCGTCGTTGATGACTTCACCGTCGTCGTAATACTTTGTGCATGCTTCAGTTGTTACAGTGAAGCCTTGTGGTACAGGTAGACCGAGATTGACCATCTCAGCTAGGTTTGCGCCTTTTCCGCCGAGAAGCTCTTTCATTTTTCCGTTACCTTCGGAAAATAGATATACGTACTTATTGCTCATAGATACCCTCCTGTTATTTTAATGAAGTGACCTTCAAAATTTTCGTGCTCTACTATTCTATCACATTTTTCCGCAATGTGAATAGCAAATGATAAAAAAGTTAAAATATTCTTATGGAGTATTAGTCACAGCCGGGTCAGGATAAACTTGACAATAGCACACTCACATGACATACTATGTGAAATTAAGTAGCCATTGGAGGGTTTCGTAATGTCTGAAAGTATGTACACATTTGAAAACGAAGAATATAAGCACGCCTACCGCCACACAGCGGCGCATATCCTGGCGCAAGCGGCAAAGCGGCTTTATCCGGATACTAAGCTGGCTATAGGACCGGCGATAGAAAACGGGTTTTACTATGATTTTGACACAAGCGAAACCTTTACGCCTGAATCAGTGGAAAAAATAGAAGCCGAAATGAAAAAGATAATCAAAGAAAAGCTCCCGATTGAACGCTTTGAGTTATCTCGTAAAGAAGCTTTGGATTTTGTGAAGAAACAAGGCGAAACATACAAAGAAGAACTTATAAACGACCTGCCGGAAGATGAAATCATCAGCTTTTATAAACAAGGCGAGTTCACTGACCTCTGTGCAGGGCCGCATCTTGATACAACAGCAAGGATAAAGGCAAATGCACTTAAACTCACAAGCTGCACAGGCGCATACTGGCGAGGCGATGCAAACAAAAAAATGCTGCAACGCGTCTATGGCACATGCTTCATGTCAAAACCCGAGCTTGATGAGCATTTGCAGCGCATAGAGGAAGCAAAGCTCCGAGACCACAGGAAACTCGGGCGTGAACTTGACTTATTTGCAACGTTTGAAGAGGGCCCGGGATTCCCGTTTTTCTTCCCTAAGGGAATGGTTGTCAGAAATGAGCTGGTTAGTTACTGGCGTGAAGAACATAAAAAAGCCGGATATGAAGAAATCAGCACGCCTATGATTTTAAATGAGCAACTTTGGCACCGCAGCGGTCACTGGGATCACTACAAGGACAATATGTATTTCACCAATATTGATGATGTAGGATTTGCTATCAAGCCTATGAATTGTCCCGGCGGTATGCTTGCATATAAGCGAAAGATGTGGAGTTATCGTGATTTTCCAACGCGTGTTGCCGAGCTTGGTGTTGTTCACCGAAACGAGCCGTCAGGTACACTCCATGGGCTTATGAGGGTCAGGTATTTTACGCAGGACGATGCGCACATATATATGACTCCGGAGCATATACCGGCGGAGATTGCAGCGGTCATTGACCTAGCTGACCGAATATATAAAACGTTTGGTTTCAGCTATCGTGTAGAGCTATCTACACGCCCTGAAAATTTCATGGGTGAGATAGAAACATGGAACATGGCGGAAAAAGCATTGGAAGATGTGCTTGTAGAGAAGAACGTCGATTATAAAATAAATCCCGGTGACGGTGCATTTTATGGGCCGAAAATAGATTTCCATCTTCTTGACTGCCTCGGTCGTTCATGGCAATGTGCAACATTACAGCTTGATTTCCAAATGCCTGAGCGATTTGACCTTGACTATGTCGGGTCGGACGGAGAAAAGCACAGACCTGTGGTGATACACCGCACAATACTCGGGTCACTCGAAAGGTTTATCGGAGTGCTTACGGAGCATTATGCAGGGGCTTTTCCGCTTTGGCTCGCACCTGTGCAAGTGATAGTCATGCCAATCACAGACAGGACTCGCGATTACGCACAAACCGTAACGGTCAATTTAAAAAATGCGGGTTTCAGAGTAGAAACAGACTACCGCAGTGAGAAAATAGGCTTTAAAATCCGCGAAGCCCAGATGCAAAAAATCCCATATATGCTCGTGCTTGGCGACAAAGAAGCCGAGAGCGGCGAAGTGACTGTAAGAAAACGCGCCGAAGGCGATATAGGAGCCATGCCGCCGGAGAAATTTATAGATGATTTGAAGAAAGAAATTGCAAATCGCAGGTAATTTTGAACACAAAAACTCTTGCGTTTTTGGTGAGTTGGTGTAATAATAGAAAGCACTTTTGGGAAACCATTATATTTTTTTGAAAGGAACTATGAAAATGAGCGAATTCACAATCATGATTGACACGGGATGCGACATATCAGAGGACTACATTAAGGAAAACAATTTGGTAGTTATGCCGATTTCGTTTCAACTCGATGGAGCGTCACATGACGAGGGCGGCTGGCAGGAAATATCCAGCTCAGAATTCTACAACAAACTCAGAGGCGGCAGCACTACAAGTACAACACTGATAAACCCGGAGAGGTTTAAGGAAAAATTCTCAGAATTCGCCGAGCGAAGCGAAGCTGTACTATACATAAGTTTGAGCAGCGCACTTTCGGGCACGTATCAAAACTCACTTCTCGCAATTGAAGACGTAAAAGAAAAATATCCGAACTGTAATATTTGCTCTGTTGACAGTATTAACGCATCAGCCGGTATTTGGTCAGTAGTTTTGCTTGCTGTTAAAAAGCGCAAAGAAGGAGCCACACTGGAAGAGACTGCAAAGTATCTTGAAGAAAAGAAAAATTCATGTTTCGCTTTGTTTACGGTTGACGACCTCATGCATCTCCATAGAGGAGGCAGGGTCAGCAAACTGCAAGCGGTAGCAGGCTCAATGCTTGGAGTTAAACCACTCCTCCACGTATCTCCGATAGGAAAACTTGAAAAAACAGGCAAAGCGCGTGGTCGAAAAGGGGCGCTTGTGGATTTAACCGGCCAAATGAAAAACGCTCTTGACCCGGGAACAAAGAGCCTTGATTCCGTTGTTATCGGTCATGGCGACTGCGAGGAAGATGCAAAGACCACGCTGGATTTGGTTAAGGCTCTATATGAGGTAAAAGAATCTTACATTGTAACAATCGGTCCGGTAATAGGAGCACACTCCGGTCCCGGCACCATAGCCCTGTTCTTTGAAGGAGATATGACCAGAGAAGCCTACGAAGCTAAAGCTTAATATTTTGAGAAATTAAAAGACAGCAGGCTTTTCGCCCGCTGTCTTTTTTGAGTTATGATTAATCTTTCAGACCCATTGCTTCGCGTTCTTTGAGTGCGTCTTTTCTTGAAAGATTCACTCGACCGCGGTCATCTATTTCCATAACTTTTACCCAAGTCATGTCGCCCTCGTTGAGAACGTCTTCAACTTTCTCAACACGGCGGTTTTCGAGCTTGGAGATATGAACCATACCGTCTTTGCCGGGGACAAGCTCAACAAACGCACCAATAGGAATAATTCTAACAACTTTACCATGGTAGAGTTTGCCGACTTCAGGAACGAAAACAATGTCGTCGATTATCTTCTTGGCTGTGCGGCAAGCCTCAATATCGGCAGAAGCAATGAAGATACTGCCATCGTCTTCAATATCGACTTTTGCACCTGTGTCGGCGCAGATTTTCTGAATAACCTTGCCACCGCTGCCGATGACTTCTCTGATTTTGTCGGGGTCAATCTTCATCATAATCATCTTTGGTGCTGTAGCGGCAAGCTCGCGGCGTGGTTCGGAAATTATAGGCAGCATAATTTCATCGAGTATTTGAATACGAGCTTCACGGCACATATCAAAAGCAGATTTGATGATATCCATTGTGAGACCGTCATTTTTTAAGTCCATTTGGATAGCAGTTATGCCTTTTTTTGTGCCTCCGACTTTAAAGTCCATCTCACCGTGAAAATCTTCAACACCTTGAATGTCAATAAAAGTAGTCCAACTATCTCCATCTGAGATAAGACCGCATGAAATTCCCGCAACGGGAGCTTTAATCGGAACACCCGCATCCATCAGAGCCAGTGTAGAGCCACAAATTGCACCTTGCGATGTAGAGCCGTTTGACGAGAGAACCTCGGAAACAACACGAATTGCATAAGGGAATTCATTAATGCTCGGCAAGACAGGTTCAAGTGCTTTCTCTGCGAGAGCTCCGTGTCCTTGTTCGCGACGAGTTGTAGAGCGCACACCACGCGCTTCGCCGACAGAAAATGAAGGGAAATTATAGTGGTGCATGTAGCGCTTGGTTTCTTCTTCGTAAATTGTATCGAGTTTTTGCACGTTTGCAACAGTACCAAGTGTAGCAATCGAGAGAACCTGTGTCTGACCGCGTGTGAAAAGACCGCTGCCGTGGACTTGCGGAAGCAATCCGACTTCGGAAGCAAGAGGGCGAATCTCATTCATGGCTCTGCCGTCAACTCTCTTTCCTTCAAGAAGCCAAGCTTTGACAACTTTTTTCTGAATTCTATATGTAATTTCTTCAAGTTGTGCGGTAATTTCAGGATATTCTCCCTCAAATTCAATAATTATACGCTCGGTAACGGCGTTGTAGCGTTCCTCACGGACATTTTTGTTGTCGGTGTCCATAGAATGTTTGACATCATCCATGTATTTGTCGCAAATTTTTGCAAAGAGTTCTTCGTTAAAAGAAGATTTTGCGTATTCAAACTTGGGTTTGCCAATATCTGAAACCATCTGACCTATGAGGTCAATGACAGGTTGGATAGCTTCGTGCGCAGCTTTGATACCATCAAGCATGACATCGTCGGGAATCTCATTGCCTGCTGCTTCAATCATTACAACCTTGTTGCGAGTTGAGGCTATGGTGCAAAACATCTCAGTTTCATCGCGTTGGGCGGTTGTAGGATTTATGATGAACTTGCCGTCAATCATACCAAGTCCAACACCACCAATAGGACCATTAAACGGAATATCAGAAATTGAAACAGCCGCAGAAGCGCCGACCATTGCAGCAATTTCAGGTGAACAATCGTGGTCAACAGCTAAAATAGTGCAAGTGATTGCTACGTCGTTGCGTAAGTCGTCGGGGAAAAGCGGGCGCATCGGTCTGTCAATCATTCTTCCTGCGAGAACAGCGCGCTCAGCAGGACGACCCTCGCGCCTTAAATAGCCTCCCGGAATTCTGCCGACAGCATAGAGTTTTTCTTCAAAATCCACTGAAAGTGGGAAGAAATCAATACCATCGCGTGGTCTGGGAGAAGCGGTAACGGCTACAAGCACTACAGTTTCGCCATAACGCACGAGTACAGAGGCGTTACACAGCTCTGCGAGTTTACCTGTTTCGATTGTGAGGGGTCTTCCCGCAAACTCCATGTTATACTTGTTCGTCGTGAACTCTCTTTTTGAAATTATCATCTTTGTATATTGCTCCTTTTCAATTTTACGGAGCAGCCGGTCTCTTAGCACTTGAAAACACTCCCGCAGGATAACAGATGTATTTTCAACTGCTATGGGACAGCGCTCCGATTATTTATTTGCTATTATATTTACCAAACAAAGCCGAGCTGTTTGTTGCAGCCCGGCTTTGAAAAATGTTTATTTTCTGATACCCAACTTTGCGATACAAGCTCTGTAACGCTCAATATCTTTGTTCATAAGGTAATCAAGAAGACTGCGGCGGCGACCAACCATTTTGAGTAGACCCAGCTCGCTGTGTTTGTCTTTCTTGTGTACTTTAAGGTGCTCTGTGAGCTGACGGATTCGCTCAGTGAGAATTGCAATTTGAACCTCCGGTGAGCCCGTGTCTGTTTCGTGAGTGCGATTGCCCTCAATAACTGTGTTTTTTTGTTCTTTTGTAATCATTTTAAAGCCTTTCTTTTCTTACTGCGGCATTAAATAACCGCATTTCTGATATCCTGTGGCCTGGTATCGGGCGGAAAAGAAACCGGACAAATCGGCTTTATCCCGAAACTAAGCACAAGGATTGTGTGAAGGACATCTCTGCCCCAGCCGTGAGATATTATCACAGATAAAAAGATTTGTCAAACACAAGTATAATGCGGACGGTGTCAAGTTGTTCTGGGGTTACTGTACACTGGTCAGCCGAAGATGGATAATTTGTTCCGCTTTTTTGCGAGCCATCGGGATCTACACCGCTGTTCTCGCAAAAAAGACTCCACAAACTACCCATTTTCGGCTTGGTCTGTACTGTAACGTTCCGGGTCTGCGTCATGAGCGTCTGCCGTGCCCGGATTCATAAATTTCACCCGGCTCAGGGTTAATTTCAGAATAGTGGAACAACTCGGAAACGGTGACGAGCTGAAATCCTCGCTCAATCAGAGCAGGTATCAAACGCACAGATGCGCGTGCTGTGGGGTTATGAATGTCGTGTAAAAGTATAATATCTCTATCTCGAACATTCTTCATAACTATATTGAAAATAGCTTCGGCATCTCGCGTATACCAGTCTTTAGTGTCAAGTGACCAGAGGACAAGCGGTAGATTGAGTTCTCTCGCAATTTCGGTAACTCTATAATCATAGGCACCAAAAGGAGGTCTCAAACTTGCCGGAGCCACACCTGTAATCTCGGCAATAGCGACATTGGAGTCGTGCAGCTCTGCACGGATACTGTCTGTCGAGAGTTGTGTAAGCAGTGGGTGAGACCATGAGTGATTAGCAATCTCGTTTCCCATGCTGTGAATTCTGTTTGCTATGTCTATATGATTTCTCAGGCGATTTGCAGTGACATAAAATGTAGCCACTGCTTCGTGATATTCAAGTGCATCAAGAATCGGAATTGTATATAAGCTCGGGCCGTCATCAAAAGTCAGAGCAATCATCGGGCTAAAGGGGTTTATGGTGCGTTCCTCTTCAAAGCTCTCTGTAAAGGTAATTTCAGTGATGAGGTTCACGACATTGTCTGTTTCGGAAGCCACAATGCCCACATCGAGGGCTGCAGCAATTTGATACAAACTGAAATAAACGGAATTGCCAATTCTGTAGGCAGCCAAATTTATTCTCCGGTTGTCATGAAGAATGTCCACGTCAGTAAAAACAGCACTATTGACCGCAGGAGTTAATATAGATAGGTTTACGCCAACAGAGGAAAACGCCTGTCCTCGCACTATACTTAGCGAGTAATTTCTAACGTTCCATCGCGGGGAAAAACGGGCATCAGTGTCAGAAAGTGCGATTGCCAGTTCAAAAATATTCACAAAATCGTGTCCTGCAACATTAAAAGCACGAAACGGCATACGTGTCCCATTTACAGAAAAGACATTCCCTGTGCGTGCTGCCTCGTCAGCTTCCACGGCGAAAGCAGGAACCCCAACACTGAGCACCACAAAAACAAGCAAAACGCATACAAGCAACCGTACAAGCATAAAATCCTCCAAGAAAAAGTTTGCTTGTCCAATATATCAGAAAGCGCTAAGTATTGCAACTCAGTGCGTTTTATGCAAAGATTCAATCGCTTGCGGGGCTTGTTTTTTGCTATAGCATATATTGCGATAAGCCTTGACACATCATCACAATATATGCTATAGTACACTGGAGTTGCTACGAAACAATGAGGAATATTGAGAAGAGGTGTTTTACGTGAGAATAGATGGGACAATACAGCTAACGCCGAAACTAGGTCTTTTTGCACCGCAGGATGATAAAGTCGAAGATACAAGAGCCCCCAGTGCTGCAAATGCCGCAGGGTTCAAAAATATATTTGACGATTTAGCTGCCGCAGCAAGCGAAGCCTCTGCCGAGAGCAGAGCCAAACGAGCGCTGATACTTACAGGCGAGCTTGAAGACTTCCCTGCCGCCATGATTGCAAGCGAGAGATCAGGAATTCTATTTGAGCTGAACCTCAATATGCGAAACAAAGTCATTGATGCATACCAAGAAGTCTTGCGCCTCCAAGTATAAAAATGTGCTTATAAGACTGTAAGCACGTGGCTATACAAGCTGCACAAAATTGCAGCGGGTTTAGTTGCGTCAAAACAACATACGGAGAGGTGTCCGAGCGGCCGAAGGTGCAGCATTGGAAATGCTGTGTACGCCACAAGCGTACCGGGGGTTCAAATCCCCCCCTCTCCGCCACAATTTGTCTGAAAAATGTTTGCAGGTTATGGCGCGGGTCGGCGCATGTCTCCGACCTCGCCTTTTTCGCACGATACCACTCAAATGTTTGGATAAAGTTCAAGAAAGTTGAGGATGACAGTAACGTGGGTACGGCAAAAAACAGCGTACTGATAATAGAAGATGATGCTATGAGCATAACTGCGCTTGTGCATATTTTAGGAGAAGTTTACACTATAAGCGCAGAAAAGGATGGTTTAAGATGTCTTGGGCTGGCAAAAAAATTGCAGCCCGATTTAATATTGCTGGACATAATGATGCCTGAAATAAGCGGCTTTGATGTTATTAAAGCACTGAAAGATGACGCAGAAACCAAAAACATACCGGTAATCTTTGTTACGGGAAAAAACGACCCGGAAGATGAAGTACAAGGCTTCTCTTTGGGAGCGGTGGATTATATAAACAAACCATTCAGTAAAGATGTTGTTAAAGCACGTATAGAACATCAAATGCAAATTATTAACCTGAAGAAAAAAGAGCGCAAGTTTGAAAAAAAGCTGTTTGAACAAGAGCTTAACGAACGGGTTCGCATTATGCTCGATTATGCGCCTTTAATGATACAATACTGGAACAAAAAACATGACTGCATAGATTGTAACCAAATGGCGTTGGATTTCTACGGATTTCGCACAAAAGAGGAACATTTCGCAGGGCTGCATGGTGTATTGCCCGAATGTCAGCCTGATGGCACTCCCTCGTGGGATTGTTGGTATGCTTTTTTGACTAAGGTATTTAAAGAGGGATATGGGCGGACTGACTTTGTTGAGAAAAGTATCGAGGGTGAGCCTGTTCTCTTTGATGTGGTAGGCTTGCGTACAGGCATTAAAAAAGAAATGGTGGTGCTGACATACTCAACCGATGTGACACAACTAAGAGCCTCTGAGGAAAAAGAGCGCAAAGCACTTAAGGATGAGCAAGCGGCGAATCGTGCTAAGAGCAACTTTCTTGCCACGATGTCTCATGAAATTCGCACACCTATGAACGCCATTGTCGGCATGAGTTCCATCGGGAAGAGTGCAGATAATATTGAACGTAAAGATTATGCTCTTGAAAAAATAGAGGTTGCATCAAAATTTTTGATGAGGGTAATCAATGATGTGCTGGATATGTCAAAAATAGAAGCAGGTAAGCTGCGTTTGGCACACCAACCCTTTAACCTAAAGAGCACTCTTCAAAAAGTGCTGACAATCAACCATTTTCAGCTTGAAGAAAAGAAACAGTTACTTTCAATAAATTCGGGCGAAGACATTCCGGAGCTTTTGCTTGGCGATGAACAGCGCCTTACCCAAGTGTTGTCTAATTTAGTGTCAAATGCTATAAAATGCTCCCCTGAAAACAAGGAAATTCGGCTTGAAGTGCAGGTAATATCCCAAAATTCAAGCAATTGCACATTGAAATTCGATATAATTGACCGGGGATTTGGAATCAGCCCCGAACAACATTCAATGATATTTGAGCCTTATTTCCAAGTAGAAAATGCTGCATCCCACGAATATGCCGGAACAGGGTTGGGACTGAATATTTGTAAGCACATCGTAGAGTTAATGGGTGGACAAATATGGGTGGAATCAACGCCGGGAGAGGGCGCGACTTTCAGTTTTACAGTTAATGCACAGTTATTTCGCGAGGAAGAAGATGTGCCGGACACCGTAGGCAGATATACTGCAAACCATGCAGACGGTGAGCAAAAATTGGATTTATCCGGTAAGTGTATTTTACTGGTGGAAGATGTTGAGACAAACAGGAATGTTTTCATGATGCATATGGAGTCAACCGGTGCGGCGATAGAATTTGCAGAAAACGGCGCCATTGCTTTGGACATGTTTATGGAATCGCCCGATAAGTATGATCTCATTTTCATGGATGTGCTTATGCCCGTCATGGACGGATTTGAGGCTACGCAACGTATTCGCGGTATGGAGTTGCCGATGACCGGGAAAATCCCGATTATAGCTATGACGGCAAATGTTTTTCAGGAAGATATTGATAAGTGCTTTGCAGTCGGTATGAACGCCCATCTGTGTAAACCGTTTGATACTGATGCTTTGATGAATGTTATTAAGAAATATTTACGCTAGAGGCAACTATTTAGACAAAATTTTAAATATAATATTAACATAATGTTGACAAACTCGACAGGTTTAGTATAATGTTGGGTGCAATGGGTGATTAATTTTTTAAAAATTTTTGGATAAAAGGGTTGACATATGCATATGACAAGTGCGACAATCTTTTGCAAGCAGGCAAGCAGGCAAGCAGGCAAGCAGGCAAGCAGGCAAGCAGGCAAGCAGGCAAGCAGGCAAGCAGGCAAGCAGGCAAGCAGGCAAGCAGGCA
>Ga0209755_10001031_pt1 | contig 46611 bp, 35 predicted proteins | sample TergutCo191P1_FD_187301 | JGI IMG/M metagenome (GOLD analysis project Ga0209755, IMG submission 187301) | Cornitermes sp. P1 segment gut microbial communities from Petit-Saut dam, French Guiana - Co191P1 (SPAdes) (version 2) | ecosystem: Host-associated > Arthropoda: Insects > Digestive system... | reverse complement strand
ATCCTGTATTGGTATCACAAATTATAAATACTATTATTACAAATAAAAATATAAAGCAGGAAATAATAAATAAACAAAGAGAACGGCTTAAAGATTTTGATACTGATATTGTATTCAAGCAAGTTATAAATATAATTAATATTGTTAAGGAAATATAAATGAAAAAAATAGCTATTGTAGTACAGCGTTATGGTAATGAAATTGTTGGCGGCTCAGAAAGCCTTACTATGCAATATACGCAAAAACTAAAAAATAATTATAATATTGATATAATTACAACAACTTGTTTTGACAATACTACATGGGATAATTATTATCCGGAAGGTGAAGTAATAATTGATGATATAAAAGTTATCAGATTTAAAACGACACAATTACGTATAGTAAATGATAATGTCTCATTAATTCATAATAAAATATTAAAAAGAGTTGGAATTAATGAACCAACAGAGTTAAAAGATGATAAATACTGGATTGATACGCAAGGTCCTTATTGCCCGGATTTGTTAAATTACATAAGTGAACATCAACACAATTATGACGCGTTTGTATTTATGACATATCTTTATTATCCATTTGTGTATGGATTACCTTTGGCAGCATATAAATCTGTTATTATACCAACAGCTCACGATGAACCATGGATAAAATTAAATATATTCAAATATTTATTTAGTATTCCAAGATATATATGTTTTTTAACAGAAGAAGAAAAAAATATTGTACATAATATATTTAAAAATAATTATATTGAACATAATATTACCGGAACAGGGATAGAAGTTCCGGAAGCGATAAATACAAATAATTTTAAAGATAAATTTAAAATCAATGATAAATATATAATTTATTTAGGAAGAATAGAAGAATCAAAAGGTGTTGGAGAATTAATTAAATATTTTATAAAATATAAAAAAATATATAATTCAGAAATTAAACTTGTGTTAATAGGAACTGGAAGTTATAAAGTACCAGAAAGAAATGACATTTTTTCTGTTGGTTATTTAGATGAAAGTTTAAAATATGAAGCTATTTCGGGAGCAGAGTTTTTAACTGCTTCTTCAAGATATGAAAGCCTATGTATTGCTTTACTGGAGGCATTTGCGCTAAAAGTACCGGCTCTTGTAAATGGTGAATGCGAAGTATTAAAAAGCCATATAATTAAAAGCAAATCAGGTTTATATTATACAAATAAAAATGAGTTTATAGAAGCAACACATAAATTAATAACGTCAAAAGACAGAAATAAAAAAATGAGAGAAAATGCATACGAGTATGTAAATAAAAATTATACATGGAAAAAGGTTATAAATAATCTTTGTGAAGCTATTGAATATGTGAGTAGTTATAAAAATAATTAAAAGGAGAAATATATGTGTGATGTAATTATTAAAAATTTAAAAAAATATGAGATTAATGAGGAGCCAATTAGATCGTTAAAACGTTGTACAAAATGCGTGCTTCCTGAAACAATGCCTTATATAGAGTTTGATAAAGATGGAGTATGTAATTATTGTAATACATATAAAAAACATAATTACGAGGATTTTTCAAAATTAAAAGATTGGGCTAATATTAAAAAGCAAAGTGGTAAAACACCTGATTCTTTGGTATCTTTTAGCGGAGGCAGAGATTCAAGTTTTGGGCTTCATTATTTTGTTAAAGAATTAGGATTAAAACCGATAGCATATACATATGATTGGGGTATGGTTACAGATCTGGCAAAGAGAAATCAAAAGAAAATGTGTGATAGTCTGGGTGTTAAACTTATAACAATAACAGCGGATATTACAAAGAAAAGAAAAAATATAAAAAATAATATTACAGCCTGGATTAAAAAACCGGATATAGGTATGATTCCTCTTTTTATGGCAGGAGATAAACAATTTTTTTATTTTGCGAATAAAACAAAAAAACAATTTAAATTGAATGATATTTTGATGGCGTCAAATCCATTAGAACAAACACATTTTAAAAGCGGTTTCTGCCGCGTTAAACCTGCAGTATTAAAAACAGGAGAAAATTCATCTGATATCGAAAAATTGCCGGTTTCAGGTTATTTAAAAATGTCTGGATATTATTTTGGGCAATATTTAAAGAATCCAAGTTATATAAATTCATCACTTGCTGATACTTTTAATGCTGCTATATGTAATTTTATTATTCCACATAAATATTTAAGATTATATGATTACATTAAATGGGATGAGACATTAATAAATAATGTATTATCAAATGAATATAACTGGGAAAAAGCCGCTGATACAGAAAGCACATGGCGTATAGGTGATGGAACAGCGCCCTTTTATAATTATTTATATTATATAATTGCGGGATTTACAGAAAACGATACATTAAGAAGTAATCAAATAAGAGAGGGTATGATTGATAGAGAAAAAGCGCTTGAGCTTACTTATAGAGATAATCAACCAAGATTTGAATCATTAAAATGGTATTTTGATATTATTAATATGGATATGGAAATGGTATTGGATAGAGTTAATAAGATACCAAAGTTGTATAATAAATAATTTATTAATTTTATAGAAATAATTATGAATTTTATTAAAATAAAAAATATTGACTCTGATTCTATCAGTACTTATGATATTTTATTATTTTTTATTGGTATTGCTTCTTTGATTGGCATGATTCTTCTTTCGTTAAATTATTTTGATATTCCTTTAATGATAATATTTTCTGCAGGAATAACAATTGTAATTATTTTTTTATTAAAGAAAATTAATTTAATTGAAAAAAGAAGCAGTTCATATTTATTTATTTTTATTTTATTAATTACATTAGTATTTAGATATGGTTCATTTACACATTATCTTGGTGGACAGGATCAAGGTCTTTATGTTAATATGTCTGAGACTATTTTAAGAGATAAGAGTATAAATTTTTATGATTCATTTGGAGCATCTCTTCCTGATGATGATTTAATTAAAGATAATTATGTACCAGCTCTTCCAGGTGTGAGTGTATTTGACAGTAATAAAAATCTTCTTCAAATTGATTTTTATCCAATTAATTCAATATGGATGGCTGTTTCAAAGTATTTTTTTGGAATTGGTAAACATGGATATTCTATACAATTATTTTCTTTTTTAATTGTTATTGGGATATATTTATTAACATTTGAAATAACAAATAATAATTCTAGAACGGCATTAATTGCCGCATTAATTGCCGCCGTAAATCCTGCTTTTACTTTTTTCTCAAGATTCCCTGTTTCTGAAACAATGGCAATGGCTTTTTCTTTAAATGGATTTTATTTTCTATTGAGAGCAATTAAATGTCAAAATAAAAAAAATAAATATTTTTATTTTATAATATCCGCTATTTTATTGGGAATGTTTAATTTTATTAGGATGTCTTTTATTTTATATCTGCCTACAATTGTAATAATATTTATGATTCCATTTATTTTTCAAAAATATAAACATTATCAAAAATCAATATTTATATATATTTCAATAATATTAATATTATATATATCTAGTTGGTTTTGGTATTATTTTTATCAGCCAAATCTTTTTAAACCCATGTATAATTTAGTGTTTTCAAAATATTTTACTATTTTAATTCCAATAATTATATTATTTACATTATTTACTGTATTTTTCTATATATATACAAAAAAAAATCAAGAAAAAGTAGATATCATTGCTAATAAAGTATTAATTAAAATTGAACATTTTTTACCGTTGTTTCTAACATTTGTACTTTTATTATCTTCTTTTAGAATAATAGAATTGTGTATAAATGGTTATGGTAATTATCTTGAAGGAAAAGAATTTTTCAATTTTAGATACAGTGCAATATATGTTTTCTTTCTATTATTATCACCATTATTATTTTTATTAATATTTATAAATCCTATATTAAAAATAAAATTTAATAATTTACAAAATATTTTATTGGTTAGTATAAGTATATTTTGGATTGCTATTTTGTTAGATAGATGGGTTATTCTTTATATATATTATTATTCAAGATATGTAGTTAGTGAAATGTTGATGTATTCAATTATACTGGTTTCAATCATTATTAATGAATTATTAAATAGAAAAAAAATATATAATGAATTAGCGAAATTTATTATTGTTTTTTCTTTATTATATTCAATTTTATTCTCTGGTATTCAAATTAATAAAGCGCAAACAGAAATTACGGATTTATACTCAGAAATTGAAGAATTTATAAAAGAAGATGATTTAATCATATCATTTCTGGATCAATCTGTAAATGCACCCATAAAATATTATTTTAATAAACCTTTATATCAAATTAATGAAAGTAATAATGATTTAAATAAAAGAATTATTAATAAATTTTATGAATATTCCAATGAAAAATATAATAATATATATATTTTAACAACAAAAAAATATTCAAATAATCTAAATGAAATTGGTATTGATTATGTAAACGAATATGAGTTTAAAACTGGTTATTTTACTAATTATGCAATTCATGGTATTCCAGCAAATAATAATAAGGTAAAGAGTTCATTAGAATTATTACTTCCTATAAAATATATTGAACAAAAAGCAAAGATATATGTATATAAGTTAATTAATTATTTTAAACCATTTCAGCCAATACCAGAAGATTTTATTCCTACAGTTGTAGGTGAAAGTTATTTAATAACCGGATTACTGGATCATCATACATTAAATATTTCAAATGATAATAGAAATAATGAAGGTTATTTAAGAAGTATTAATAATTATGAAAATTATCTAATTTATGGACCTTATCAAAATATTAAAAAAGGTGAATACAATATAAAATACTTACTAAGATTACCCAAAAATGATGAAGATATTAAACTGGCACAAGCTGTTATTAAAGCAAAAAAGGGAGATATTGTTTTTAACATATATGATATATATTATAATAATGATACGCCAATTATAAATGTTAACTTAATGGAAGATTATAATGATATTGAAATATGTTTAAAAACATTCGTATCTGATGTAATATTTCTAGGTTATGAAATTACAAAAATTAAATAATAGGAAATTAAAATGCTAAATGGAAAAACAGTTGCAGTTGTAGTACCTGCATATAATGAATCTACACAAATAAGTATGGTAATTGAAACTATGCCGGAATTTGTAGATCGTATTGTTATTGTAAATGATTGTTCAAAAGATAATACTGGTGAAATTATCGAGAAATATTTGATTGAGAATAATGAATCTAAAATAAAAATTATTAAAAATGAAAAAATAATAATAAAAAATAAGTACAACGAAGCGGAAATTATTTCTGAAGAAATGAAAACCTATGATATTAAAAAAATGATACCGCATATAGTATTTAATAAAAACATAGATATGGAAAAAATAATATATATTAACCATACAAAAAATGGAGGAGTAGGAGCTGCGATAGCAACAGGTTATTTGTGGTGCAGAAACTATAAAATAGATTGTACTGCTGTGATGGCAGGTGATGGGCAGATGGATCCAAGCGAATTATTAAGTATTTGTGAACCTGTAGTTAATGAAGGAATAGACTATGTAAAAGGTAATAGACTTATACATAAAGCAGCGCATATTGTTGTACCTAAAATTAGATATTTTGGAAACTCGATTTTATCGATGTTAACGAAAATTGCATCAGGTTATTGGCATATTTCTGATACTCAAACAGGATATACGGCAATTTCACTTTCAGCTTTAGAAGCTATAGACATACCTAATATTTATAAAACATATGGTGTACCAAATGATATACTTGTTAAATTAAACATGGCTTATTGTACTGTAAGAGAAATACCTATAAAACCAGTTTATCGTATTGGTGAAAAATCTAAAATGAAAATAGGTAAACTGATACCTCGTTTATCTTTACTTTTATTTAAATTGTTCGTTAAGCGTTTATGGCTAAAATATTTCTTTAGGGATTTTCATCCTTTATTTCTATTTTATAATTTTTCATTTTTAACCGGTTTGTTAACACTTCCTTTTTTAATATTTATTATTTATACACTTATAACCACAGGTAACGCTACAACACAGGGAATATATACTGCATTTATTATTCTTGGATTGGCAAGTTTACAATCATTAGGATTTGCTATGTGGATGGATATTTTAGATAATGAAAGACTTAATAAATAATGTATAAAAAATATCTTATTTCTATTGAACATCCGGCCTGGATACATCAATTCAAACATATTATTAATTCACTTATAGAAGATGGTAATGATGTTACAATACTTGCTATAAATAAAGATAGATCATTTGAACTGCTTGATTCCTTTGGTTTTAATTATATCAGGGTTGCTAATTCTACAGGTAATAATATAATTGAGAAAGGTATACTATTTTTTTGGTTATGTTTATTATACAGTTTTTATACGTATAAATATAAAACAGAAGTATTAATTGGTCGTGCAAGTCCAATGATGGCGGTAGCCGCTTTTTTAAATAGAAAAAAGCATATAATATTTGAAGATACAGAAGTTTCTCATTTTTCACTAAATATCTGTAAGTTATTCTCTGCAAAAATATTAACATCTACATCTTTTTTAAATAATTTAGGAAAAAAACAATTAAAGACAAATTGTTACAAAGAATTATTCTATCTTCATCCTAAATATTTTCAACCGGATAAAAACATTTTAATTAAACATGGTTTTAATCCAAATGAAAAATATGTGATTGTAAGATTTATATCATGGAATGCGTCCCATGATATAAACTGTAAAGGGTTAAATAATAAAGAGCAAATAAATTTTATTAAAAGATTGAATGAATATTATAAAGTATACATAACATCAGAAAAACCGCTATGTAATGAATTAAAACAATATTTACTCGATACGCCATATGAATTAATACATCATATATTAAGTTTTGCGCAAATATATATTGGAGAAGGAGCAACAATGGCTTCAGAATCCGCTGTTCTTGGAACTTATGCCATTTATATTAATGATTTAATAAGCGGTTCAACAAAAGAGTTAGAGGAAAAGTATGAACTTATGTCATGTTTTCAGAAAAATGAATTAAAATATGAGCTAGCTATAAAAAAAGTAAAGGAATTAACACTTATAGAAAATTTAAAAGAAGAAACCATTAAAAAACGCGATATTATGCTGAGTAATAAGATAGATATTAATGAATATTATTTAAAAATCCTACTGGGGGGGGGGGGGAATGTTATTTAACTCCCTTGAATTCGCAATTTTTTTCCCAATTGTATTTTTTTTATATTGGTTTTGTATTTCAAAAAATGTAAAATATCAAAATTTGTTATTATTAATAAGTAGTTATTTCTTTTATGGTTGGTGGGATTGGCGTTTTTTAAGTCTTATCTTAATTAGTACATTAGAGGATTACTTCGTTGCATTAAAAATAAACGAAACAGAAGATAATAGAAAAAGAAAAATTTGGTTATTTTTTAGTATATTTGTAAATATTGGTATTTTAGGATTTTTTAAATATTTTAATTTTTTTATTGATAATATAATATTTGCATTTTCTTTGGTAGGTATTCAATTTAATAGATGGTCATTAAATATAATTCTTCCTATAGGAATTAGTTTTTATACATTTCAAACAATGAGTTATACAATCGATGTTTATTATAGGAAAATAAAACCTACAAATGATTTTATTGCTTTTGCTGCATTTGTTTCATTTTTTCCACAATTGGTAGCAGGTCCTATAGAAAGAGCTGCCAATTTATTACCTCAATTTTTAAATAAACGTCGTTTTAGTTATGAAACAGCTGTAATAGGTATGAGACAAATATTATGGGGATTATTTAAAAAAATTGTAATAGCAGATAGTTGTGCAATTTATGTAAATTATGTATTTGAGAATTATAATGAACAAGCCGGAATAACTTTATTTTTTGGAGCAATATTTTTTGCATTTCAAATATATGGTGATTTTTCCGGTTATTCAGATATTGCTACTGGAACAGGCAGATTATTGGGTTTTAATTTAATGAAAAATTTTAATTATCCTTATTTTTCACGTGATATTGCTGAGTTCTGGAGAAGATGGCATATTTCACTTACAACTTGGTTTAGGGATTATATATATATACCACTAGGTGGTAGCCGAACATCAAAAAAAAATATAATTAGAAATACTTTTATTATCTTTTTAATAAGTGGTTTTTGGCATGGAGCTAAATGGACTTTTATATTTTGGGGTATATGTCATGCTATATTATTTTTACCTTTAATTTTATTTGGTATAAATAGAAAATATACTGATTCTGTAGCAAATAATAAATTATTGCCTAATATAAAAGAAATTATGCAAATTTGTTTAACATTTTTTATAATAACGATAAGTTGGATTTTCTTTCGAGCTGAAAATATTAAACATGCTTTTGAATATATTGTTAAAATGATTAATAAGAATTTATTTTCTATATCTATGTTGTATGATAAAAGATCAGTATTTAACATTGTAATATTTATTATTATTTTACTTATTATTGAATGGTTAGGAAGATTTAATAATTTTGGTATTGAAAAAATATTAGATAAGTGGGTTAAACCATTAAGATGGGTATTTTATCTATTTATCGTTTTTATAATTGTTATGTTTGTTAGAACAGAAGGCACACCTTTTATTTATTTTCAATTTTAATAAATATATGAAACGTTTAATTATATCAAGTTTATTATTTATACTATTGTTTATTTTATGTTACCCTTTTTATCTTTTTATTATTGGGTCTATTCCAAATATACATTTACCTAACTTATCTTATAATTTTGGTGGTCATGGGTATTTATATACAAGATTGAATGAAGCATCTGAATATAAAAATGTAGATGTATTATTTTTAGGTTCATCTCATACTTACAGGGGATTTGATGTTAGAATATTTGAAGAATATGGGTTAAAAACATTCAATTTAGGTTCATCTTCACAAACACCAATTAATACAAGATATTTATTGAAAACATATTTATCATCTTTAAATCCAAAATTGATAATATATGCTTTATCTCCCGATATTTTTATTTCAGATGGTGTTGAATCTGCTGTAGATATAATATCGAATGATAAGAAATATATGCAATATTTAGAAATGATTTCAAAAATTAATAATTTTAAATTGTATAATGTATTAATATATAAAAAATTGAGGGAATTTGTTAATTTAGATAAATATTATAAACAACCTAAAAAAATGGCTGGATTTGGATATATTGACACGTATATTAATGGGGGATATGTAGAAATAACAACAGAGCAATGTTTAAATAATAATTTAATAAAAAATATAGATGATAATATAAATAAAAAACAATATCAATTAGATTCATTTAATGAAATAATTTTAGATTTAAATAACAGAAATATAAAATATATATTTGTTAGAACGCCAATTGCTAATTATTCTGGTAATCAAGAATTTGATGAATTTGTTGAAAAATATGGTTCTTATTACAATTTTAATGAAATATTAAATATTTCAAATAATTATTTTTATGATAAAGATCATTTAAAACAAGAAGGAGTCATATTATTTTCTAATAAAGTATTAGAGATATTATTAAATAAATATTTTTAAAATGAGTGTTAAAAAAATATTATTATCATTAAGCATTTCGATATTAATAACAACATTATTAATTATTTATGTAATTTATCAAAAAGAGTATTTTTTAAATATTCTTAATTATAATTTTAAATATCTATTATTTTTATTAATTTTAAATATAATTTCAAATATAACTAGCGCATTTTCTAGTAAAATTATTATTAATGAGTTTGGAATTGAGATTAGAATTATTAATTGGTTAGGAATACCTGTGGTTAGTAATTTAATTTCGATGATTGTTCCAATTAGATTAGATTTTATTTTTACAGCAATTATGTATAAAAATATTGGTTTAGCATATCATAAATTTTCTTCAATTATTGCAGGTAGTTTTTTAATTTCATATGCTTTTTCTACAATAATAATTTTTATTAGTATGCTTTACTGTTTGATTTTTCAGAAGTTGTTTCTTTTTTATATATGGCTTTTTGCTGTTATTTGTTTATTATTATTAATAGTATTTATTTATTTAATATTTAATAAGAAAGAATTATTATTAAATATAATTCCTTTTAAAAAATACACTTTGACAATTGTTGAGAAAATTACAGATGGATTAATATTTCTTTTAAGTAATAAAATATTACTGGTAAAAATAACGATTTTATTATTAATTAATACTTTAATAAAAATATTTAAATTTGTATTAATTTTTAAAATGATAGGTATATCTGTTGATTTTTTTAAAGCAATGATATACACTAGTGTAACATGGTTTTCTGAACAAATTTCCATTACACCAGGTAATATAGGAATAAAAGAAGCAATTATTGGAGCGTTATCAGTTTATACAAATAATCTATTTAATAATGGAGTATTAATTTCAATTTTATTAAGAATCATTGACTTTTCATCTTACTTTTTATTATTCTTAATATTTGGATTTCCTGTATTCTATATGTATTTTAAAATTAAACAAAAAAGAATTGACAAGATTTAATAAAATAATTATAATATATTAAAATTATAAGAGGGTTTATATGAATAATGAAATTAGATGTAATCGTTGTATAATGGACAATATATCAGATAATAAAATATTATTTGATATAAATGGATATTGTAATTATTGTTCTACTGCAATAAAAAATAAAAATAATATTTATTTTCCAAATAAAATTGGTGAGGAAAAAATATACAAATTAATTAAATTATTAAAAGAAAAAAATAAAAATAAAAAATATGATTGCTTAATGGGAATTTCAGGAGGATTAGATTCATCATATTTAGCATATTTGGGTTATAAATGGGGGTTAAGAATAATTTGTGTTCATATTGATGATGGATTTGATACAGATATCTCAAAAGAAAATATCAATAAATTAAAAAAAGCAACTGGATTTGATTTTATAACAATAGAACCGGATAAAGAACAATTTAATAATTTAACTAAAGCATTTATGAAAGCAAGCGTACCAAATATAGCAATGCCGCAGGATAATATATTGTTTGCAGTATTATATGATTATGCAAAAAAAAATAAAATTAAATATTTTTTATCTGGCAGTAATTTTGCACTTGAATGTATTTTACAAGAAGGGAATACTCATTCTGCATATGATTTAAAAAATATAAAAGACATTAATAATAAATATGGTGATGATAAATTAGATAAATTAAAATTTGTAACAGCAATTAAAAGATTAACATGGGAAATATTATTAGGAATAAAAACAATAACACCTTTAAATTATATAAACTATTCTCGAGAAATAGCGTTAAAAGAATTAAATGAATTTTGTGGATTCGAATATTATGGAAGAAAACATTTAGAAAATATATTAACTGCATTTAATCAATTATATTGGCTTCCAAAAAAATTTAATGTAGATAAAAGAACATCGCATTTATCAAGTATGATTATATCAGGTCAAATGACTAGAGATGAAGCTTTAAATTTATATTTAAATGATTCTATATGTGATGAAAAATTATTAAACGAATATATTGAAATTATTAAAAGTAAATTAAATATAACTGAAAATGAATTTATTGAGATAATGAATAATAAAACAAAACAACATACAGATTTTAAAACAGATAAAATAATAAATTTTGTAAATTTATATAAAAGTATTAAAAGAATATTTAGTAAATAATAGAGGTTTGTGAAAAATGGAAAAAAAATATAAAGAATTATTAAATAAAATTTCAGATAAAACAATAAAAATTGGGATTATAGGCTTAGGTTATGTTGGACTTCCGCTAGCTGTTACTTTTGCGCGAAATAATATTAATGTACTTGGATTTGAAAAAAGTGAAAATAAAGCAAACGCGGTAAATAATGCAAAAAATTATATAAGCGATGTTTCAGATAACGATTTGGAAAATGTTGTAAAGGAAACAAAAAAACTATCAGCTACAACAGATTTTTCCAGATTAAGTGAATGTGATGCTATTATTATTTGTGTTCCAACTCCTTTAGATAAATTTAAGAAACCTGATATGAGTTTTATAGAACAATCTTGCGTAGATATTGGCAAAAATATAAGAAGTGGTGTTTTTATATCATTAGAAAGTACAACATATCCTACTACTACAGAAGTATTTATGAAACCTATTATAGAAAAAGAATCTGGCTTAAAGGAAGGTAATGACTTTTGGTTGTGTTTTAGTCCGGAAAGAGTAGATCCGGGAAATAAAGATTATAAAACAGATAATACACCAAAAGTTGTTGGCGCATTAGGTGAAGTTGCTACAGAAATAGCAAAAGCAATATATGGTCTTGCTATTAAACATATACATATTGTTTCTTCCCCGCGAATAGCGGAAATGGTTAAGATACTGGAAAATACATATAGGCTTGTAAATATATCTCTTATTAATGAACTAGCGCTTCTTTCGGGAAAAATGAATATTGATATATGGGAGGTAATTGAAGCGGCAAAAACAAAACCATATGGTTTTCAGGCATTTTATCCTGGACCAGGTATAGGCGGTCATTGTATACCTCTTGATCCTTTTTATCTTGAACATATAGCAAAAAACTATAATTTTGAACTTTCAATGATACATACGGCAGGTTCTGTTAATGACAGAATGCCTCATCGTATGATGAATAAAATTTCATTTGCGCTTAATAGACATAAAAAATCATTAAATGGTTCTACTATTTTATTTATGGGGATAGCATATAAACCTGATATTGATGATGCAAGGGAAAGTCCGGCATTACTTGTTATGGAACAAGTTAAAAAAAAGGGAGCTAATGTTTTATATCATGATCCTTATATATCTGAAGTTACAGATGATAATGGAAATAGTTATATTGGAAGCGAATTAACAGATGAGTTATTATTAAATTCAGATTGTATTGTTTTTACTACTAATCATAGCTGTTTTGATGTTAAAAGAGTGACAGAAAAAGCAAAATTAATAGTAGATTTACGTAATGTAATTAAGCATGTAGCAATTGAAGATGGTAATATTTTTAAATTATAAAATATCAAAGGATAAATATAAATGTATAAAATAGCGTTAATTGGGTGTGGCAGAATTAGTTTTAAACATATAGAAGCATTTACAAACAATTCAGATAATTTAAATTTAATTGCTTTATGCGATCCAATTATAAATCGTGCTGAAGAAAAAGAAAAAGAATACAGGAACATAGTTAAACAAGCTGATATTTCATTATATTCTGATTATAATAAAATGCTTCTTGAACAAAAACCTGATATTGTTACAATTGCAACGGAATCGGGTAAGCATTCACAGATCGCAATTGATTGTATTAAAGCTGGCTGTCATGTTATAGTAGAAAAGCCAATGGCTTTATCTATAAAAGATGCGGATAAAATGATTCAAACTGCAAAAAAATATAATAAGAAACTTGCAGTGTGCTTTCAAAATCGGTTTAACTCTCCTATTCAAAGACTTCACAAAGCTCTTGATGAAGATCGTTTTGGTAAATTATTACATGGAATGATTCAAATTCGCTGGAATAGAAATGAAATGTATTATAAAGAAGCTCCATGGAGAGGAACATGGGAACAAGATGGAGGTACATTGATGAATCAGTGTACTCACGGTATTGATCTCTTGCAATGGATAATGGGAGAAGAAGCAGTTCGTGTTCAAGCTCAAATCAGACGTTTCTTAAGACCAATCGAAGCTGAGGATTTTGGAACCGCAATTGTTGAATTCAAAAACGGCGCAGTTGGTATAATTGAAGGAACAGCAGATGTCTTTCCAAAGAATTTAAATGAAACATTATCAATTTTTGGAGAGAAAGGTACAGTTGTAGTTGGAGGTCTTGCTGTAAACAAAATTGAAACTTGGCGTTTTAAAGATTCTGATGCAGTTGGAGATACAGAAGAAAATGTATTAAATAACAATGAAAAAGATCCGCCGACAGTTTATGGTTTTGGGCATACAGCTCTTTTTAAAGATTTTATTGAAGCAATAAAAACAAATCGTGAGCCTTTTATAAATGGAGAAAGTGGAAAAAAAGCATTGGAAATTATTCTTGCTATTTATAAATCACAAAAAAAAGGTAAACCAGTTAAGCTTCCATTAAATTATTCTACAAATAAAATGAAAGGATATTTTAAATAATGAAAGTACCATTTTATGATGCAACCAGAGAATACAATCTATATAAAAATGAATTTGATAAAGCTATTAATGATGTTATAACATCAGGTGCTTTCATTCTTGGTAAACAAGTACAGGATTTTGAAGATGCTATATGTCAATACACGGGAGCAAAATATGCTGTAGCTGTTGCTAATGGCAGTGATGCGCTTGTAATAACATCTGATATTCTAGGCTATAAACATGGAACAGAGGTACTTACTCCTGTTTTTACATTTTTTGCTTCTGCTTCATGTATAGCACGTCTTGGCAGCAAGCCTGTTTTTTGCGATGTTGATGAAAATACATTTTGTATTGATTTTAATGATGCAGAAAATCGTATAACTGGTAATACAAAGGGAATACTTCCAGTTCATCTTTTTTTACAAACTTCGGATATGGTTTCTTGTATGGAAATTGCAAAAAAATATAAACTATCAATATTAGAAGACGCTGCGGAAGCTTTTGGAATGAAGACCTTATATAAAAATGAATATGTTCATGCTGGACTTATTGGTGATTTTGGAGTTCTTTCTTTTTTTCCAACAAAAACACTTGGAGGATACGGTGATGGCGGTATGATAATCACTAATAATGAAGAACTATATAAAAAAGCAAAAAGTTACAGGACACATGGTTCAACAAAAAAATATCATCACGATTATATTGGTTATAACTCAAGATTGGATACGTTACAGGCAGCCATATTAAATATTAAATTATCATACATTAATAATGCAATAAACAAACGTGAAAAGCATGCAAAAAAATACAGGGAAATGTTAAATGACATTGAACAAATTAAATTACCTGTAATAAAAAATGGTAATAAAGAAATAAATTATGTATTTTGCATTAAGGCAGAAAAAAGAGATTTATTGGAAGAATATTTAAAATCTAAAAATATTAGTACATCGGTTTATTATCCTGTTCCGCTTCATTTGCAAAAATGCTTTGAGTATCTTGGATATAAAAAAGGCGATTTTCCTATAGCAGAAAATTTGTGTAAAAATGTTATTTCCCTTCCAATGTTTCCTGAATTAACAGAAGATGAAGTTTCTTATGTTTGTGAAAGTATAGGAGAATTCTATAAAAAATGAATAATGAAACCCTATATTTTGTTCATGAATCTTCCTATGTTGATGAAGGAGCTGAAATAGGCGAAGGTACAAAGATATGGCATTTTAGCCATATAATGAGAGGCGCTAAGATAGGAAAGAATTGTTCTATTGGTCAAAATGTTAATATAGGTTCAAGTGCAATAATAGGAAATGGAGTAAAAATACAAAATAATGTTTCTGTATACGATGATGTAATAATTGAGGATGATGTTTTCTGCGGTCCATCATGTGTTTTTACAAATGTAATCAATCCACGCTCATTTATTGAACGTAAGCATGAATATAAAAAAACAATTATAAAAAAAGGCGCTTCAATTGGCGCAAATGCAACAATTGTATGTGGTGTAACAGTAGGTGAGTATGCTTTGGTTGGTGCTGGCAGTGTTGTTATTAAAAATATTCAACCTTATACAACAATTGTAGGTAATCCGAGCAGAGAAATTGGATTTATATGCCAATGCGGAAATAGACTAGAAGAAAATTTATGTTGTCCAGTATGTAATAAAAAATATATTAATGATAATGGAATTATAATACCAATTAGATATTTAAGGGATTAGCTCAAAGCATATCTAGAAACAGTAAAAAATTACGGTAAATGAATAATAAAATTAATCTTTTATTTGATGCTACAATTCTTATAAGTAATTTTAAAAAAGATAATCACCGCTCAGGTGTATTCTTTACAGCATTTAATATATTAAAAGAATTTGATAAAACGCAAAAATTTAATATTACACTTTATTTTCATTGTTATCATAAAAAATATTTATCATTAATTAAAAAAGATAAATTATATAGTAAATTTAAATATATTTTTTATTATGATTACAGTGTATATGAGCAATATTTAAATAATATAAGTGTACACTCAAAATATATAAAAAGCAAAGATATATTTATTTTTAAAAAAACAATAAGATTTTTAAGAATATTATTAAATTATTATAGAATATCAAAATATAAATATTATAAAAATAGATATTTTATTAATTTATTAAATAGTCTTAATATATATTTTACTTCTGATTGTTTTATTCCTGATAAGATAAAAAATAATGATAAAATAAAAAAATATATATTCTTGCATGATATAACTCCTATTATTTATTCTGATTATTTTCCAGGTTTTTTTAAAACTAATAATATTTTAAATGAATATATTGAATTAAAAAATCTTAAAAAAAATAATTACTATTTTTGTAATTCAAATAATACAAAAAAAGATTACTTAAAATATTATAATACAGTAATAGATGAAAATAATATATTCGTAACATATATATCATCGGCGCAGATTTTTATTCCGAATTACAATAAAGAAAAATTATTAAATGTTTTTAACAATTATAATGTCGAATATGATACTAATAAAAAATATATTTTTTCTTTATGCACATTAGAACCAAGAAAAAATTTATTGTTTACCATTAAATGTTTTATTAAATTTATAGAAAAACATAAGTTACAAGATATATATTTCTATCTTGGAGGCGGACATTGGGAATATTTTATTTCTAAACTTGAAGAACAAATAGAAAATCTAAATAAATATAGCAGTAAAGTTGTAAAGCTTGGTTACATAGACGATGAGGATATCAATATCCTTTATAGTAATTCATTGTTTTTTACATATTTATCGCAATACGAGGGTTTTGGAATGCCTGTATTGGAAGCAATGCAGGCAGGAACTCCTGTAATTACTTCTAATAATTCATCATTACCGGAAGTAGTAGGAGACTCCGCAATTACAATAGACTATAACAACGAGGAGCAGTGTATTAAAGTATTTGAAGATCTTTATTTTAACGAGAACTTAAGAAAAGAATATATCCATAAAGGCTTAGAAAGGGCTAAACTATTCTCCTGGGAAAAAACAGTAAAAATTATGACAGATGTAATGGTGAAATAACATGCAAATAATACTTTTATCGGGTGGTTCAGGTAAACGTCTCTGGCCATTGTCTAATGATGTGCGCTCAAAGCAATTTGTGAAGTTGTTAAAGGCAGAAGACAACGGCGCAGACGGCGAAATGTTGTCTATGGTTCAGCGTGTTTACGCGCAAATACGTGAGGCTCAGCCTGAGGCAAATATAACAATTGGAACGAATGAGTCTCAGGTTAATATAATAAAAGAACAGCTTGGAGAAAATGTCGGTATTGTACTGGAACCTGAACGCCGTGATACTTTCCCGGCAATCGCGCTTGCATGCGCTTACCTTTCTTCAGAAAAAAATATTAATAACAATGAAACCGTAGTAGTGCTGCCATGCGACCCATACACAGAAGTAAGCTTTTTTAAGACCTTAAGCAGTCTGGATAAAATTATTTCATCTAACGCTGCGGATATTGCCTTAATTGGTATTAAGCCAACTTCGCCGACATCAAAATACGGTTATATTGTACCGGGGCAGGAAATAGTAGCGGGAGCGAATAATGTATCGCGATTTATAGAAAAACCTAACGAAGATAATGCTGCGAAGTTAATAAAAGAGGATGGCGCGTATTGGAACAGCGGTGTATTCGCATTTAAGCTGGGTTTAGTACTGGATATTGCAAAATCTAATACACAGTTTTCCAATTTTAAAGAATTGTATGATAAATACAGCGAATTAGAAAAGATCAGTTTTGATTATAAAGTTGTAGAAAAAGCGAAACGCGTTGCCGTTGTTCCATTTTCCGGTAACTGGACAGACATCGGCACATGGCGCGCCCTTTCGGACGAAATGCCCTATAATGTTCTTGGAAAGGTGATACAAGAAAAAAATACTAATACATTTATAATAAATGAGCTTGATATTCCAATTATCGTATTGGGAGCGAAAAATCTGGTAATCGCGGCGAGCCCGGACGGAATCCTGGTATCTGATTTTAACGAAAGTACGAACTTAAAACCCTATGTGGAAAAGCTTGAAAAAAATTAATTTAAGCATTATAATAAACATAAAAAAGCAGGAAAAACAATGATAATAACACTAAAAGACATATGTAAAACTTATCAAATGGGTAATGTTGATGTACAGGCCTTAAAAGGTATTACTCTGGATATCGCGGAAGGTGAGTTCATCTCAATCGCGGGTCCGTCTGGGTCTGGTAAAAGTACCTTGTTAAATATTATCGGGTTAATCGACAATTTTAATTCCGGCAGTTTTTCCATTTGTGATAAGGAAATAAAAGCTCTGGATTCGGATGACGTTCCGGATCAGGAAGAATTAGCTCTGCTAAGGCGTGAAATGCTTGGATTTGTGTTTCAATCGTTTAACCTTTTACCTGTTTTAAATGTTTTTGAGAATGTAGAGCTTCCGCTGGTTATTTCTAAAAAAGGCGGAAATAAAGCGGAAAGGCGCGAAAGGGTAAATTATTTGCTGGAAGAAGTCGGTTTAAAGGACAGATGGAATCATGTTCCAAATGAGTTATCCGGCGGTGAGCAGCAGCGAGTGGCGATTGCCCGCGCGCTCGTAACTAAACCAAGGATTGTTCTGGCGGATGAACCTACAGCGAACCTTGATTCAAAGACAGGAGAATTGGTTTTAAGTCTAATGAAAGAGATAAATAAAAATGAGAAAACAACATTTATATTTTCAACTCACGATTCAAAGATTTGGGAAATGGCGGACAGAGTCGTGTTCCTTCAGGATGGTCTTATTAACTCAGAACAAAATAAGGAACAAGAATGATATTTTCCTTAGCATTACGAAATATAACCAGAAATAAAATTAATAACGCTATAATTATTTTACTTATAGGGATTATTTGTTTTCTATTTTTTATTGGAAACAGCATAATAGAAAGATCAAATATTAGTTTATATCAGGCGTTTATATCCAGCATTACAGGTGATGTGGTAATACAAAAAAAAGGCGATGTGACTATGAACCTTTTTGGAGCGAATACTCCTGTAATCGATAATTTTTTTATTGTGCCTGTTTTTCCTTTCTATGACGATGTAATGGAAATAATGCGCACGGAAGAAGGTGTTAGAGGAATCACAAGCCAAATTTCCGGCAAGGCGTATCTTGATGTATATGGGTATAGGTCTCCCGCTTTGCTTAGCGGAGTAGACGCGCAAAGCTATTTTCCAATGTTTCCCGGAATTATTTTAAAAGAAGGGCGTCTTCTGCAAAGCGGAGAAATAGGAGCGATGATTACAATGGATCGCGCTCAAAAAATTGAACAGAATACAGGACAAAAAATTAATATTGGCGATTCACTATTGTTTACCGCAGGCGGAACTTTTGGTTTTAAATTAAGAGAAGTTCCTCTTGTGGGAATATTTAATTACAAAAACCCGGGTCTTTTTATGAACGAGATTGTAATTATAGATCCACAGACAGTAAGGTCTTTAAATTCAATTCAGACAGCTTATTCATCAGATGTAGAATTAAGCGAAGAAGCGGAGTCGCTCTTGTCTGCCGATATTGATGATATATTTAATATCGGTTCGCCGCGGCAAACGACATCTTCAAGAGACGGGTTTTCTGTTGATTTTCTTCAATCGTGGTTAGCGGAATCAAAGCAGAATAGCAGCATAGATACAAATAAATACGGCGGCGATTGGAACTTTATTATTGTTAATTTAAAAGAAAATACAAATACAACATCTTTTATTAATTCATTAAACAGTAAAATTGACGCTTATGATGTAACTGCTGTGGATTGGAGAATATCAGCTGGAACATCTACTATTTTACTTCTTTTATTGCAGATTTTATTTAACTCAGGAATATTTCTTGTATGTGTCGCTGGTATTATAGCGGCAATTAATATTTTATTAATTTCCGTTTTTAGAAGAACCAGAGAAGTAGGCACACTTCGCGCGATAGGAGCTTCTAACATTTATGTGGGCTCGCTTATATTAAGCGAAAATATTATTTTATCCTTAATAGCGGGAGCTGCGGGGATAATTTCCGGAGTGTTGTTTATTGGATGGATTAACTCATTATCTTATATTATTCCAAATGAATTAATCGCTTCTTTGTTGGGTGGTAATATTTTAAATCTTATTTTTATTCCAAAAGTTGCCTTTTTATCATTTGCTTTGGCAATTGTTCTGGGAGTAATTGTATCGATTTATCCGATTCATACTACTTTAAAAATTGAGCCAATAGAAGCTGTCAGGCAGGGATAAGTTATGGAAAAAATTGTAACACTTTGTAAGCTTGGTTTTAAATATCTGTATAGATATAAAAGACGTTATGCTTTTTTACTGGCGGCTCTTGTGTTTTGTTTTGGAATAGTTACTTTTATTACATCAACAAAGGACAGAATGTACGATAATTTGTACTACACAGCGCAATCTCATTACGCCGGGGATATTGTAGCGGTTGGGTATAACAGAAATATCGGCGTTAGCCACCATTTAGGAATAGAAGAAATAGATTCATTAAACAGCGCGGCGGAAACTTCCGGAATAAATCCCACACATATATTAAAGAGAACTCTTTATATGAACACGGGCGTTGTTTATCATAATGGCATTTCTGTTATTCAAAAATATGTAATTGGCGGCGATTGGAAAAATGAAGAGCATTTATTTTCCAGAATGGATTTTTCTTCGCCTATAAGCAATTCCTTAGAAGAAAAAAGTATTATTATTTCCGCTCCTGTTGCGCAGCAATTAAACGCTAAAACAGGTGATATTGTAACATTAGAAGTCAGTAATAATTGGGGGCAAAAAAATACAGGGCAATTTATTGTAAGCGGAATAGTTAAAGATTCATCAATTTTTGGTTATTATAAAGTATATGTATCAAGATTAAGCCTTAATCGTCTTTTATTTTTTGATGATAACGATTGTTCTGTTATGGGTTTTTTCTTTGATGATTATTCTGACGCGGAAGATAAAAGAATACGTTTGCAAAGATTTCTGGCTCAAAAAGCTCAGGTAGGCCCTTTAGTTCATGACAGAGATGGAATGAACAGGGAATTAAGCGAACCGTGGGCATGGAAGGACACAAAAATATTTCTTTTTACTCTGCCGGTTTATTTATCGGAAGTGGCGAATTTATTAAATGCTTTAGATATATTAACATATCTTTTATATGGAATGATGTTAATAATTATTTTCGCTAGCGCCACCGTTACATATCGCCTTATAATGCATGAACGTACAAGAGAAATGGGTGTTATGAGGGCTATTGGTTTCTTTGGCGGAGACCTAAGAATGGTTTTATGGACAGAAGTTTTTATACTTGGAATAATTTCTGTATTCGCAGGTTTTTTACTTTCTATTATTTTTAGTATAGCGGCTTCATTTATTTCTTTTGATTGGTTTCCAAGTTTTGAAATCTTTTTAAGCAAAGGAAAACTTACAGCGCTATATCTTCCAAAAACATTTATTAATAATATAATATTAACTTTATTAATTTTGGCAGGAGCGGTAATTCTTCCGTCTATTAGAGCGTCAAATAAAAATCTGCCGTCTTTATTATCAGGAGAACCATTATGATAAAAAAAATATTACTTGCCTTATTTATCTTTTCTTTACAGCAAGCCATATTTGCTTCGGATCAGGATTTATTAAAAAAAGTAGATTCACTTGTAAGCTATATAGATACAGATTTTCAGGCGGAATATGTTATTGTGCAGGACAGGCCAAATCATGGGCGTTCTACAACAGTTACAGGCGTGTTTAGGCGGGATATAAAAGAGCAATATGTAATTGTTATAATGGAACCTTCGATAAGCAGAGGGCAGGGTTATTTAAGAGAACGTAATACGCTGTGGTTTTATGACCCGGAGAGCAGAAAGTTTAACTCAACCAGCGCTTCAAGCAGATTTCAAAATACTAACGCCAGAAATTCTGATTTTACGCGTTCCACATTAGCTTTAGATTATAAAGTTATTTCGGGCGAGGACGTTAAATTGGGACGTTTTAATTGCCGTTTGTTAGCATTGGAAGCAATCACAAACGATGTAACATATCCAAGAATGAAAGTATGGATTAGCGATGATAATTTACTGCGAAAATCCGAAGACTTTAGCCATTCAGGGCAGCTTTTACGTACAACCGTAATTCCGGATTATTACAATATTGGCGGACGTTTTGTGCCAAGACAAATATTATTTGTAGATGAACTATTGGGAGCTGTAGTAAACGGAAAATTTGTAAATGAGAGAACTCAGATTATAATAAACAAACCTTCTTTTAGTAAAATCGCGGATTCTGTATTCTCTCAAACATTCCTGGAGAATATAAATCGTTGAGTAAACATTTTTTTACTCTATTATTGATTTTTTTTGCTCTTTCGCTTTCTTTAGCTTACGCTCAAAATACGCAAAACACATCGCAGAATGTTGATTTATTGGGAGTAGACCTTGATGATCTGGATTCATTATTCAATGAAGACAAATCAAAGGAAACACAGCAGAACCATGTACAAGAGTCATCGGTCTTAAGCAATGTAAGAAGACAGGGAATTACCTTGAGCGCTTCTTATTATTTTAGCGGAGCTGTTAATCCCGGATGGGATATGTATCCATGGGATTTTGACGGAAGTGAAGATTTTTCATGGGCTCTTGGAATAGAAATGGGTTCAAGTTTGAGTATTAATGCTCAAATAACAGAATCGTTTCGCGTAATAAGCGTTTTTACATATCAGATACCAGGATTTTCATTTTCTTTGGGTGATTTCTTTTTTGATTATAATTTTTATAACAAGGTTTTTTTACGTGCCGGTAAATATGAACAGAGCTGGGGAATTTCACCTAATTTTAAATTTACAAATCTATTATCGCGAATAGCGACTAAAATTGATGAAAATTTTGAACCCGCTGTAGGACCATCATATATCGCGAAATTTGATATACCTATAGGCGTTGGAGGACTTCAGCTGCTTTCATTAACAAGGTTTAATATAGCAGGAGGAGAATCTCCTCCAAAAGAATATTTTGGATATGGAGGAAAATATAATTTCGCTTTTCCATGGGCAGATTTTAATATAGGTTTATATTATCAAGAATTTATGGCAACTCGCGGTATTTTTTCTGTTAAAACAGTTTTATTTGATTTTGATATTTATAATGAATGGCTTTTTACATATAATAATCATACAAGTGGCTCTGTAAATATATCTTTTAATATTGGATTATCAAGAGCGTTCTTTAATAATAAATTAGAAATAAATACAGAATATTATTATAACGGGGAAGGAATATCATTATATTTCGTACCTCAATCTGAATTCCGTGTTGATGATACATCTCCATTTATAAAGGGAGATAATATTGCCTTTAATTTACTTTATAGGCTTGACGGCAAAATTAATCCAAGAGTTTTTCTTAAATTATTATACGGTGATGAATCCTATAGTTTAGTTTCAGGTATAAGAGTAAATCCATTCTCTAACATGGAAATTTATTTCGCGATTCCTGTTGTATTTGGAAGCAAAGACAGCCATTATTATAAAAATTCATTTAATGTTTTAAACCAACACAGGCCATTTAGTATTGTTTTATATGTATCGTTTTCAGGCGGAGCAAGTTTGTGATGTTATCTTATATTAATAATGCCATTTGCCGCCCATGAGGTAATAACGCCAAGACGTTTGGAAATAGCGGAATCTACATGAATCTTGGAAGCGACAAAATCAGAAATATCAGCGCCCGCTACGCTGTAGATTAAAAAACCTTCCACGATAGGTTCAATGTAAAGTCTGGCGATAAATCTGCCTTCCTTCATTACAGGAATTAATAAATAATTTATATTTTTGGAATTAGTCATAGTGTAAATTATTCCATTGTTTGTAAGAGACATTTCGGCTCTATAATAAGTATTACCAAAATTTACATCTTTTAATTTTATATAAATTGTTTCATTTTTTGGCAGAGTCGCGGCAGGCGCCGGATCCGGAACAGATGTTGTATTTTTTTCGCTTGCGATACGCGTGGCGTCTTCGAATAATGGTACCTCTTTACCTCTGGTGTAAGATTTATATAACCTTCCTTTAAGATTGCGAATATTTCCAAGAGCGTTGTAGATATCAAGAAAACTTGGAGTTCCCGGTAAAACTGAAATTGATTCAACAAAATAAACAGGATTAGCGCTTATAACATTACCTACTATTTTTGGATCAAGACCGCTGCTTTGTGAGTTTCCATAAATTATAAAGCCGTTTGCTTTTTGGCTGGACTTTACATAGGCATCATTAGAAAAAACTAAAGAACGATTTTCTGGACTAATATCAGGAAAAATGTCATTAAAAGAGCGCAGCTGAGAAAACACATTTGCCGCGCACGAGATAAAAAGAATTATTAAAAAAAATAAAAACCTTCTCATCTAATAAGCCCCTTTACCAGCCAACACAACCCCGAAAGTCTTAAAAACAATCCACAAGTCAAGCCAAATAGACCAGCTCTGCAAATAATAAATATCATAAGAAACCCTGTCTAAATAATTGGAATCTGACCTTCCAGAAACCTGCCAAAGACCTGTAAGCCCCGGTTTAATGGAAAAAACACGAGCGTAATTATCTCCGTATTTTTCAATTTCGGCGTCTACAATTGGACGCGGACCTACGAGCGACATATCTCCTTTTATTATATTTAACAACTGAGGGAACTCATCGATACTGGTTCTGCGTAAAATTTTTCCTAAACCTGTTATTCTTGGATCATTTAATAATTTATGATTTTCTTCCCATTCTTTTTTTAATTCCGGATTTGTTTCTAATAATTTTTGTAACCTTTCCTCAGCGTCAACTGCCATAGTTCGGAATTTATAAGCGTAAAAATGTTTACCGTTACTGCCAAGCCTTTTTTGCTTGTAAAGAATTGGTCCCTTGGAGGTAAGCTTTACAAGCAGAGCCACAATAAGAAGGAAAGGCAGAATTATAAGACCGCCGATTAAAACCGGGAAAATATCCATTAGACGCTTAATTCCTTTATTCCAGGAAAGATTGAATTTGTTGCTTGTATCGATTCCCAAGATACCGTTAAAATCCCTGACAGACATCCAAATACTGGAAATATTAAAAAAGTTCGGAATAATTACATTATAACGAAAGGCGTTTACAGAATCATCTGTAAGTTTTTTTAATTCATGAGCGTCAAGCTTAGGCAGGGCGACTATAGCCATTTTTATATTGTATCTTTTTACGATCTCAGGCCCGACATTGTAATCATGAATTATGGGAATCCCTTTGTACTCATCTTCCCCAAGCGGATTATTATCTAAAATAAGGACAGGAACATAACCTGTTCTGATACTGTCTAAAAGACAGTTAACTAAGAATTTACCGGTAGTGCCGGAACCATAAATTACAGTGGGTATACCGCCAAGCCTTGTTTTATGCAAAAACCAGTGTGACGCGCTTCTCATTATAAGAAGAGACAGAGTATTAAAAACCCAGCTGATTAAAAACGCGGTATTTATAGAATCCCAAATTTCATATTCTATAAAGCGCGACATAATAATGCCGCCGTAAGCGAAAGTCGAACCTAAAAAAAACCGCCTCATTTCTTCCGAAGGAGCAAGGGAAACACCGGGATAAAGTTTAAATATTTGAAAAACTATAATGAATACCGGCAGATACGGCCAATATGTAATAAATGATTTAGCGTTAATACTTTTAAAATCAAAAATAAATCCGTAAATTCTAACCCAGAAAAACCCCCAGGCAAATGTCAAAAGAATAGCTATAAGGTCAGAGAAAACAAAGGTAGTTGTTGTTAGAGCAGAACTGGTGCGCCTATACCTGGTTCTATACCAGACGTCAAAATCGGTTAGATTCATTTAATGTTATTATAGCTCCAAAATTAGTGTTTTTCAAGATAGTAGAGGCTGTTCCAAAACTACGGTTTTTGGAACAGCTACTCTGGATTTAATAGAAAAAGCGGGCTTTAGAACGCTTTTTAGGGAGATTATTACAAAACTAACCGAGTTTTGTAATAATCTCAGTATACTTGACAATATGGCTTTATTATATAAATATTGCTTTATGGGAGTGAAAAATGCGTAAAAAAAGCCTTATTATTTGTTTATTATTATTAGTTATAATTTCCTATTTGCCGGCTCAAACCCATATATCCGTACCTCTTGGTCATCCGGTATACACAATTCTTGAGCAGGCTCAAATGCGCGGTTTATGTAATTTTCTCCCTTCTGCAAAGCCCTATACAAGAGCGCAGATTCTTTCTGTTATTAATGAAATTTTAGATAATAACGAAGAACGCACGTTTGGCAGACTTTCTGAAGCCGAGATACAGATTTTAGAACAATTTAAGTTAACCCTGGATCCGCCTAGAGGAAAACTTGATTTAACAAGAGGAGTTGTTTCTTCTGAACATGTTTGGGACGATATTTATTTCTCCGGTGAATTAGGTTTTGGTTTAGAGTTTAATTTTGCGGGAGGGTATTACGCTGCCGCCGGAGGATATAAATATAACGAAGGTGATAATTCACTTTTTAAAGAAGCGTCGCATCCTTCATCCGGCGATTTTTATCCTGACTTGATTTTTTTACCATCATTATACTTTATTGGCGATATTGGCAGTAATTTATCTTATGGGCTTACCCTTTATGGTTTTGTCGGAAAATCGCCGCACACTATACTTGGAAAAGCAAATAATTATTGGAGCGCATACGACCCTGATAACGATGATCACAGGCTTTTAACCGTATACAGTGAACCTTTGGCATACTTCCCTTACACATATAAGAAAAAGTGGGATGGTTTTCTTTTTGCGCCAGGAAGTCTTTCTTCAAACGGACAGCAATCATGGCCTGAAAGAGTTTCTGTAGGTTACGCTATGTATCCGGAACTTGCGGGACATTTTTTTAACGGGCATTTTACTTACAGAATTGCGCGTTTAGATCGAGAATGGTCTGGAATGTCAACTAACGGAAGCCTGGTTTTAAATGAATCGGCACAACCCTTTTTGGCGTTTGAAACTGTTATCCAGCCTTTTACGTGGATATCATTTTCTTCATTAACCGGAGTATTAGAATTTAGTTCTAAGGAAGTTGATTCATCCTCAAACTCGGCAGAATTGAAAAGGCCTTCCGGTACTTTTCAGAATGCTTTTTCTATAGTTATGCTTGAAACAAGTGTTCTAAATTATTTTAATATGTCCTTAGGAAGCAGTGTTGTATGGCCAAAACGTTTTGAACTTGGGTACCCCTTTGCTTTCGCGGAAAATTTTTTATATCAGAACAATGTAGGCGATTATGATAACCTCGCATTATTTTTAAATTTACAAGGGCAATATCCGGGAATAGGAAGAGTATGGTTCTCTCTGTTTATGGATGAAGTAAATATGGATGAAACAAAAAGATTATTTGAACTTGACAGAATGATGTATATTTTCCAGGTTGGAAGCTCTTTTAATATTCCATGGCTTCCGTTTTCTTCTATAACAGTAAGTTATACAAAAAATGAACCTTACAATTATACGCATACCAGGTTAAGAACTCCATGGTATGGCAATAACCTCATGGAAGAAAATTATGTAAATTTCGGAAGATCTTTGGGGCATTACCTGCCGCCTAATTCAGATGAAATACTTATTCGTTTTGAGACAATACCTTTACCTCAAAGTATGTTTCGCTTACAGTATCAAATGATAAGGCACGGCGCTGATTACGGAGACAGGGCAGTGGATGGAAGTTCTTTATGGTCTGAACTTGACCCCAAAGACAGAAGCAGTAATAAAGCGTTGGAGAAATATTTTTTACAGGATGGCGCATACCAGTGGATGCACATTGTGCGTTTAAGAGGCGAGTATTCTTTGACAGGATTAAAAGTGCCGGTGAAGTTGTTCGCGGAAATTGGAGGAGTGTATTCTTACTTTACAGATATTGATGGTGATGTAAATTCAGGAAAACCCGGAACGTACAAAATTATTGATACGCCGCAATATCCGCATTCATTATATTTTATTGGATTGCTTGGAGTACAGATTTTTCCAAAGTTTTAGTAATGGAAATTAACAGATAGCGAGGCTTGTGCTCCCGCTTCATTATTATCACTTAGATTTTTATAGTTAAGAGAATAAATACCTGTTAACTTTCCTTTTAAAGTAAGGTAAGAAAGTAATTTCCACTGTGCTCCAATAGAAAGAACAAAATTATTTTCCGGTGTGCCTGAAGGCGCCCATGAATAGTCTTTTGTCCAATTCCATTCAATTGGAAATTTACCGTATTCACCGCGTGATATCCAGGAAAATTCGCCGTTAATTATTAATTTGTCGTTATTAAAAAATCTTGTTCCGGCTGTTAGCGCTAAAGTGTCTCTGGGGTAGCCAAAATAATAGTAATAATGGTTATCATGGACAAATTGGACATCGTGCATATAAATAATACTAGCGAATGGCGAGGGATTAATGTAAAGAAATGGAGAAGTATAAATACATTCAAGATAAAAAATAGAAGCCCATTTATTAAAAGAATGACCGTATTGCAAACCAAACATTAAACCAATCGCGTTAGGAGCTTCCGCGCGTCCTTCACTTAGTTCCGGGCCAATAGAAAGTTCTGTCATGGCAAATTGTCCGTAAGCTGATAATGATTTAACTATATGCCAGTTAAACTCAGCGGAAAAAAACGAACCATTCATATGTTTACCATTACTGCCTTCTACATCCGCTCCCCATTCTTCATAATCTCTCCATGTCATAGCATTATGAAAAATCATTAGAGGATTTAAATAACGCAATTCAAGCGCGGAGTTTCCTGCCATTACTCCTTCCATTAAACTTAAAGTAAGAACTTTAAAAAGAGTTAAATCTATTCGGCTTAAATATAAATAACGCTGAGTAGTCATTTTTAAATAGTCAGAATCTTTATCAAGAGCAGGATAAAATTCATTATTAATTTTTAAAGGCGCTTGATTAATTATAAGCGAATATTTAAGTTGGTTTGAAAAAAACGAGAGCCGCATAAATTCATAATACGGCGGATTATCGGCAATACTAAGATTGCCGCTTATTCCTGTACCAAAAGAAAGTCTGTCCCTTCCAAGCTGAAAGTTCCACCAAGAACCGCCCATAGCAATAAAAGTTTTTAAAGGAGAATTACCGTTTATACAATGACTATCCAAGAAAACCATGTTATCAGAAAAATATCCATTTGTATTATAATCGTATGGGTCTATGCTTACGGCAGGATCCACATAAAGTTGTAATACATCAACAAAATATAATTTTAAAGGAACAGAAATAAAGGTTGGAATCTTTGATTGAACAGGCTGCCAATCCATTTCTTTATTTGTCCTTATTCTGCCTTCAAGTGTTAAATCGACATTTAAAGAAAGAGAAAAAACTTCCCATGTTAAAGAAAGAGGTGTTTTTGGATTAAGTCTGTTTAATACGCGCGTATACGCTTCTATCGCAGGAGGCGAAAGGGAAGATTCGTCAATAAGATTAAGGAAGTTTTTTATTTCGTGAGGCGCGAAGGGTGGTGTAAAAGAAGGAACAGATTTTCCTGACACAAGCGAAAGAAAACGAATATCCTCTATAACAGGATCGCCGACAAGAATCATATCGTATGGTACAGCAAATAGATTTAAAGATATTATTAATAAAAAAATAAAAAATAATAAGTTTTTTTTCATTCTATCTGTTCCTTAAATATTTTAAAATTTAGATATTTTTACAGAAGATGTATCTTTCCATGTGATAAAAACAGGTTCATTTTTTATTTCAAGAATAATCTCATCTGAATAAGAGGTACCTTTTCCTGTTGATATTTCATGTAGTGTAAAAGATGCCGGGATTGATATTTTTATTTTTTTCTTTGTATTTTTATCATTCCATAAGATTAAAGTATTTGATCCATTTTCATTTAAAAAGCAGAAAGAAACAATACCGTTTGGAATATTTTCTTTAACAGGTAATTCAGGAACATATAAAGAGCCGGGAAGATAACGAGCGCACAATTCATAAGCCCAAGAGCCGTCTTTTCTTGAATAATCTCTATAAACTAAACCAAAAAATTGTTCAGAATCATAACTATTCGGGGCTTTTCCCGGTAAGTGCCTGTCAAAAAATTGATACCATAATAAAACTTTGGTGTCTCTGGCCGCTGCTCCAACTATAGTTTTAATTACATACGACGGCATATTATCCAAAGACACTTTTGTAGGATACCATCCTCCTGTCGGATAACCAACTTCTGTTATCCAAACATCTTTATCAAAATTAATTTCATTCAATAATTTTAAAAAATCATCATGTAGCTTCATAGCTCCCGCGGGATTAATATCATAGGGATGAAACGAAATAGCGTCAAGATTTTCTAAAGCGCCGGCTTTGTTCATCTTTCTAATAAAATTTTTAGGTGTTCTCGCGAATCCTCCGCCTATTATATAGGCATCGGGGTTTACTTCTCTAATTCTTTTAACTGCCTGTTTAGACAGATTATAATATTCCTTGTCTGTACCTCTCCAAAATATCCAATTTGGTTCATTCCAAACCTGCCATGCGTCTACTTTGTCTTTATAACGAGTAACAAGAGCTTCTACATAGTTTAAATAATCCGGTAAATATTTTGGAGGAACATATCTTTTTTTTCCGGTTTCCTCAATAATTTGAGGAGTTCCGTAAGCTAAAACGGCAATTACTTTATTCCCTCGCTTTTTTGATGTTTCTACAAAATCATCAAATCTGGAAAAATCATATACACCTTTCTCTTTTTCAATATATTCCCAATGGAAGGTATAAAGAAACCATACTACGCCCATTTCATCTAATAATTTAATTTCTTCATCTGAGGCGTTTCTTCCGGCGTGTACCATTCCAAAAAAATCCTGAGGAATTATAAATGAGTCAGAATTATTCTTTGGCATTGGTGTCGTTGAGCAGGATATTGTTATAATTAAAAATAACAACGGGATAAACAGTTTTTTCATATTCTCTTCCTTTCTTGAATTACAAATTTCATTCTGTTAATAAACGATTCTTTAGAGAATTGACGTACATGTTCATTAAACACTTCACGGTTAATATATTCAAAATTATTTTCAAAATTATCCATTGCAGAAATTAAAGAATTCGGTGTTTGTTCATCAAAGAAAATTCCTGTTACATTTTCTTTAATAGTATCAAGCGCTCCGCCATCACGGAACGCGATGACAGGGCAGCCTGCGGCATTAGCTTCTATTGGAATAAGACCCAAATCTTCAATACCGGGGTAGAGAAGAGCGCGCGCTCCTGCAAAAAGTAAACATAATTCTTCATCAGAAACTCTTCCTTTAAAAGTAATTAATTTATTTTTTTTATATTTATTTATTAATTTTTTATTCGCTCCGGCTCCTGCTACAATTAATTTCCTGCCGGATTTATTACAAGCTTCTAATGCAATATCAACCCGCTTATAACTTGTAATCTGACCAAAAAATAAATAATAATCTAAAGGGTTTCGTTCAATATTAAAATATTGTTCTATAGGAGCCGGACCAAAAACAACTTCTGATTCCCTGTTATAATAACGCCTAATACGCTTCGCTGAATAATTGGAATTAGTTACAAAACGATCAACTAAATTTGATGATGTAATATCCCAATCACGAAGAGAGAGCGTAAATTTTTTCATAAAATATTTTACAAACGCGTTTGTATTTTTATGATAATCATGGTACATATCCCAAATATAACGCATAGGGCTGTGACAATAACAAATATGATAAGCGTTTGGATTAGGTACAACGCCTTTTGCCGGGCCTGCCTCGCTTGAAATTATTAAATCATATTCCTGCAGATTAAATTCTAAAAGAGCTTTTGGCATTAAAGGTAAGTATGCCTGATATAGTTTCTTTGCAAAAGGAAGCTTGTTTATACTGGAAGTGTATACATTTTTACTTTTTATTAATTCAGAAATCGCTTTTGGATTATAAACATGCGTAAAAATATCTGCGTTAGGGAACATTTCTAAAAGAGCTTCCAGCATTTTTTCTCCGCCGCGCATATTAACAAGCCAATAGTGAATTATAGCTGTTTTCACATTAATTCCTTTAATATTACAGAAACAGTTTTTTCGAATGTATACTTAGATAAAAGATTTTCTGAAAGAGAAATTGAAGGAGCTGTTTTATTGAATAATAAGCTCATCATCTTGTTTTTTAAATCTATAACATCACCAACGCGGAAAAAGGTAACAGGAAAATCGGCGTATACTTCCTTAAGTACAGGAATATCGGAAATTAACGCGTGAGTGCCTAAAACCATGGCTTCAAGCGGCGGTAAACAAAAACCCTCATAAAGCGACGGCTGCACAAGAAGAGAAGAAGTAGAAATAAGTTCTATTAATTCATCATCAGGAATATATCCGGTAAATGAAATTGCCCCGCTCTTAAAAGAATCCATTTTCTTAATTATTTTATTATCAAAAGAACGATATTTTCTTTTTGAACTTACAATTATTAATTTATGCTTAAGACCCTCATTTCTAGCGAGTTGAAACGCGTCAAGCAGATAATATAATCCTTTATGTCTTTTTATATTTCCAATAAAAATAATTGTTTCTTTCTTCTGCCGTGTTTTCGCGGTTTCGCTGCAAGAGAGAAATTTGGGCCGAATAGCCGTTTTTGTTATAATAACAGGTTTCTTATCACCAAGATGATGAATAATTCTTGATTTAGAAAAATTTGAAACTGTAAATATTTTTTTAGAGTGTTTTTGAGCTCTGCGATAAAACCACATACGAACAGCAAGACCCGGTTTAGTAATAAGTTCCGGCATATCAGGAAATATAATATCATGTATTGTTGTATAAATAGGTATTTTTATTCCGCGCGGTATATTAATATAAGGCGAATAGTAAATATCAGCTTTATTTATTTCTTTGACTATTCTGCGCGGGAATAATAATAATTCTATAAATGAAAAAGATTTTATAGAACAATTAATTATTTTAACATTTGGATATTGTTTATATATTTGCAGAATGTTCTTATTGCCAATAAGAAAAAAATTATTGTTTGTTTTTAATAATAAGGGCAGACAGCTGCGAAGATAAACGCCAATACCGCTGGATTGAATCATTCTGCAGTCAATAGCGATATTTGCTTTTATTTTATAATTTTTATTTAAAAAATCTTTTGGCCTATGATATATTTTTTTTACAAATTTATTATGTCTAATTAAAATAATTACTGAATTAAGTAAATTAAATAATCTAGCTCTTTTTTTTCTTATTATAAGCAATAATAAAAATAATTTGCTGTTTAATACTTCAAGTTCATCATTATCGGAAATAATACGGGATTTTTGTTCAAAGGCGTTTCTTGGGAATTTAAGCATTTCCATGATTTCATCAGAAATAATTCCTGTTTCTTTTACAGAATTAAGCACAACCCAAGACGCCGGTTTAAAAGGACAATTTATAAAATCGAACACTGTAGCGTAATAATGAATAATTTTTGCAGTTGATAAAAATGGGAGTCCATTATAAATTATCTGGCAATTCCAATTATCATCTAATTTTTTAATTATATTACCCGCTTCCAAATTTGCCTGATTAAGTGAAGGCATGTCCTGGGAATTTCCTTTTTTTAAACTTATATTCCATAAAGAGTGCCATCTGTTAAAGAAGTCGTCAGATTCAGGAACATCACGGCAAAATATTACACCGCCATTATATCGCAAACCCAGCTTGGAAGAAGAATTAAAATTTATCTCAATATCTTCCAAATTAAAATGAGAAACAAGGTGATGTTTTTTAAGAGGAACATGCGTATCAAGAATGGCGCCAATATTTATTTCTGACGGGAATACATAATTTAAATTTTCTGTAATAACTGTATCACAATCGATATATAAAAAATCGCCTGTTATGTACTTTTTCATTGATGTTTTAATCCAGCGTGATACTTCTTTTTGTGATAATTCAATGGGTGTATCTATTGTTTTTATTTCTGATACAACTTGCTCATAACCATTGCGTAAATCTGTTAAACTTTCTTTTGTTCTTCTATCCAGCAAAACAACAATATAAGCATCCGGATTATGCATTCGCAGAGAAGTAACGGAAAGAAAAAATTGCTCATAATAAAGATCGGTTGTTGAGCTTGTAAGAACATAAACATATTTCATTTATAACAGTCCCATCCATTTTTCTAAAATTTTATTATTTGACAGCGTTTCTTTTATTTTAACAGCTTTTTCACTCATTGTCTTTGCTTTATCCGGGTTAGAAGAAATAAAAACAAGTGCTTTTGTTAACGCGTTTCTGTCGTTAATTGGTATAAGAATTCCATTTTCATAATTATCTATATACGCTTTTGCTCCGCCGCCCTTGCAATCCGTGCAAATTACGGGTAAACCAATAGCCATAGACTCAAGCATAGAATTTGACAATCCTTCATAATCAGAAGTAAGTACAAAACATGAGCTTTTAAGAATCAAATTATGAATATCATGTGTAAAATTGTTAATTTTTATAACGTCTTCCATTTTGTTAGTGATTATATAATTAATCAGCATCTCTTTATAAGATTTATCTTTAACGGAACTATCGCCATAAATTATTAATTTATAATCGGGGAAAGATTTATAAAAGTCAATAAATCCATCTATTAACATTAATAAATTTTTTTGTTTTGTTATACGGCAAAATGTTATTATTTCTTTTTCACGAATTCCATTATATGGCATAGGAAGATTATCTAATATTGGGTTAGGAATTATAACTCCCTTTTTTTGTATATTTTTGCTATAAAAATTCATCTGTTCAGATGTTTGGAAAACGATTGCTTCTGACCTGTTATAAATTTGCTTTTCTAAAAACGCTTTTAAAAAAGATGATACAGCAGGATAATTCCTTTTTGATGATATAAGAATAATCTTTTTAAATAATAACAGTAATAATATAGCCGGTAAATCACAGAAAGAAATTATTTTAATAATTTCGTTATTTTTAATAATATTTTTTATTTGATTATAATTAGGTATAGTATAATATATTTTTTTTATTATATTATTGGATTTATTTTTAAGATTAGGTAAATTATACACATTTATATTTTTATTTATATTGTAAGTTGTTTCTTTTTCTTCAAGAACAACAATACTAATATTATAACTTTTATCACATAAATAATTTGCCAGAATAACGGAAACTCTTTCTGTTCCTCCGCCTGATAATGAACTTGTAATTATTAAAATATTCTTCATATAGATTTTTAATTATTAAAATAAGTATTTATATTTTCGTCAATATGTTTAATCATTTCAAGAGGAGATACTTTTTGTCGATAATTATAATCAATTGTTTTTATCTCATTCTTTAAAAAATTAATATCAATATTTTCTATATCATTAAATATTGAAATATATTCAGAATTATAATATTCTTTATTAACTATATCATCGCAATTTGTTAATAATTTTTTATTATAACATACAGCTTCTAATGAACGTAATGTAGGGTTAGCCGCCTTATCCTGCAATATTTCCAATATACATTTAGTTGATAATACATGATTAATAACGTCCTTATAATCCATAAAATCAGTATAATATATATTTTCTTTTAAAATCTGCTCTTTTTTATCTACATCTGTAATAATAAAATCGCATATAATTCCGTTTTTAGTAAGTAGTTCGTATATAGCAAGAATGGTTTTTAATCTGTTTTTATTTTTTCCTATAAAAAAAACATCGCTTTTAGGCAATGTGCTGGTAATATCTATTGCCGAATAAGGATTGTCATAATAAATAAATCCATGCTTATCCGCGTCATTTTTTTCAAATGAAAATATAGCATCAAATAAATGTTTTGCTTTTTTAAATTTGAATCTGCTGTTAGCAAATAAATCTACATAGAATAGTATAATTTTACATTCTTTATAATTATTTCGCAGATATTTAATTAAGAAATTCTCGTATTTTTCATAGCAGAGGGCATAAATTATAAAACAACAAGGAACAGATTTGTCCAGATTATCTTTGAGTTTAAAATTAAAGACACGGTTTATCCAAATATTTTTAAATGGTATAGAGATTATTCTGTTTATCCTTGGAGATAAATGTATATGACATAATAAACCGGTTAAATTTCTGTCTTCTTTTTTCCATAAATTAATTTTTAAAGGAATAAATTGAGCGTTGGGAGAATCTGTTAAATCGTTATATTGGATTTTTTTATAAGCGATGTCTTCAAATATAAATATATAATTGTATTTCATGATTCTTTATGTAATATTTTTATTATAGCTTTTTGGTTTCAATATTTTCTTAAAAAAAGGAAATTTGCATAAATATTCTTTTATTGTGTATATATTATAACTTATTAATCCTAGAAAAAATATATTCTTATTATTCGCGTTTTTAAAAATATTTTTCTTTTTGTTCATTCTAGCGTAAAATATATATTTCGCTGAATTCTTTATTTGAAGTTTTAAATTAAAGGGAGGGACAGATGAAACATTATAAAAATATTCTGAATTAAAAGGATTTTTATACCAATAATTTTGAGTAGAAAGCCCGCCTTCTAAAAATTCTTTTTGTTGAAAAACATGATTTATATATAATATTTTATATATAAAAGATACTTGAATATTAATAATACCAGGCGCTATTTGTCTATCATTGTTTATTAATGGAAATGGAAATTTCCTATATATTTCTGTTAAGAAAAAATCACACTTATCTCCCAATATATTTTGATTTTTTACATAACGAATATGATCTGATACATAATAGTCATGAGGGAATTTATGACCAATAATATCACCGTTTTCATATATAGATAAACCTGAAAGACAAACACAATTATTTTTGAATGTTTTAGTATCCATATCAAAATATTCCCATGCGTCTTTTAACGTGTTCGGACAAAGAATATCATCATCATCTAAAGAGAGCGATATATAACTGTCAGCGTTTTGTATTCCGTAATTCATCGCGGAAGGTTTCCCGGCGTTTTCTTTATATAAATATTTTATTTCAAATAATTTTTCAAAACTTAAAGCCGTATCTTTTGTATTATCAGTTGAACCATCATCAACTATTATCCATTCAAAATCGGTAATTCCCTGTTTACATAGAGAATTATAAACTCTGGGAAGATATTTAGAACGATTTAAAGTTGGCGTTATAATAGAAAATTTATACATAAATATTCCTATGAGAATTGCAATCTATTTAATATTTTTTGGTATAATTATCCAATCACCAAAGGTTTTATTCCACTCCGGCGGGGTAAACTGCTCGCAGCCTGATCCGTGAAAAAATGTTAATTCTCCAAAATATATTTTATTATTTAAAATGAAAAAATCAACTCTTACATGAATTTTATCAAAAGACAATTTTTTAGCCAAATCCAGCATTAGTTCCAAAGATTGAGGTTTTTGAATAACAATGTTTGGCGCACTTGGATACTTTATGGAAAAATTCTGATAAACCCATTCAGTAGAATAAAAATTTCTTTTATGTGAAGTAAAGCGATCTAAATCTACCTGAATAATTTTTGGTTCTCCATTAAAGCAAAATATTTTATAATCTTTTAACCCTCCTTCAGAATTGTCAATAAGTAATTCATCCGCTATTATACGAGGTTTTATAAATTTATATGGCCATTCTCTGCTATTATAATAATGATTTGTTTTTAATTGCTTTCTTAAAAAATTACAAATAGAAGAGAAATCAGCTTCTTTTTTATTATTACAAATGAAAACACCACCGGAGTCGTGAGTACACTTCAATACAAATTGTTCAGGTAAATCATTAAATGGTATTTCGTCAGGCGTATTCCAAACACCGTAATTTGGAACAAGATATTCTTCTCCAATATTTTTTTTTACATATTCACGAACTTCATATTTATCTACAAGATTAATATATTCTTTATTTTTATCATGTAATTTTAACCATTGTAATTTTTCATTATATAAAATTGGGTTCTTAAGATTAAGTTTTTGACCGGTTCTGCGACGATATTGTAAATATAAAAACAAACGAGTTGGCAATAATTTTAATATTGTATTATATATTAATCGCATATATTTATATTGTATCTTTCTTTTTAAGAAATTTATTCTTTAAATAATTAATTATAAACATTCTTTCCTGTATATTAAAACCAATATAATAAATTAAAGGAATAATTAATATTATAGAAGCAGCAGTTGTTGTAATTAAACATAATAAATTATCAAAAATGTTATATAAAACTAAATTAATAAGAATTGAAATAGATGATATTAATAATATAGGAAATATAATTCCGTTTATATATGTTTTTATAGATAAATTTATTTTACTTTTTAAAAAAACAACTCGCCATATATATAATATAAATTCCAGCGCAATTCTAATTATTATTATCCAGACAGGATTAAAATTAAATAGAAGTAAAAAGAAAGAAAATGGTAGATTTAAAAATAAAAGTATGCTGCTAAATATCTGGTAATGTTTAATATCACCTATTGCCTGTATAGCATTTGTTAATGGTCCTGATACAGCCATAATTATAATATCTATTAATAAAAGTCTTGTAAATATAACCGAATATTCAGGAATATTTACTAACCATATATTAAAAATAAAATCAGCATTTATAAATAATGGTAAAATAATAACAAACAAAAGATAAAATGAAATTTTTGATGTTTGGAATAAAAGCCTCATAAAATAATCAAAATCATTAGAAGCGTAAGATTTAATAATTTGCGGTTTATAAGCTGTTTGAAAGTTAGATACAAAAGAGTAAACAGCGGTTTTTACCTGAGAGGAAATTCCCATAGCGGCGTTTAACGTAACGCCATGAAAAATGTTTAAAATAATATTTGTTCCATGATTTTGGCATGCGCCGGCAAACGGAGTAAAAAAGCTCCAGCCGGAAAATGAAGCCATTTGACGATATAATGTTTTATCCCTGCATATTCTAAAATGTGATGTTTTAAATAATATATTACAAGTTATTTTTTCTATAAAAAAAATAATTAAAACACCAAAACACAAAAGTATTGAATAAAATATCAATTTATCAAATATAAAACTTGTTAATAAGAACGCGATAGCAAGTTTATAAAAAGCTTCAAAAACGCTGATAAATGCGAAAATAGACATTTTTTCATATGAGAAAATTAATGAACTATAGGGAACTCTTAAAATATTTATAAAAGATAATAATACTGATAAATGATAAACAAAAAACGCGGCATTATGTCTTTCCGGAGGTATATTTAAAACCTTAAAGAAAAATATTATTCCTATTGTTTCTGCCAATATTAATAATAAAAAAGCGATAATTACATGTATAATAATACTAATATTAAAAACGTCTCTTACTTTTTCATCATCATTTTGCCCCATAGCCGTATTTAAAAAACGTTGTGTGGTATTAATCATCGTATTATAAAAAAAAGAAAAGAATAAAATAATTCCTGAAACAATATTATAAATACCGTAATCTTCTACACCTAATGTTTTTAAAACAATTCTTACGGTAAATAAACTAACAAGCATTATTATAATTTGCCGTAAATATAAAAAAAGAGTATTTTTAACTATTCGTTCTGTATTGGAAGACATTATTTATCTTTCAACTTTTTTCCAATTGGATTTATCAAAGATATTATCTCGTACATGCATCCATTGATCTTTATTAATAGAATATTGCAGGCTGGAAGAGATAGCAATAAAAATTCCGTCTTTTTTGTCACTAATTATCGGATTACCAGAAAAAGGGTTAGTAGGATTATCTATTAAACCTTCCATGGCTATTAAAGGAACATCGCCATGAGTCATAAATGTATTATCTGTTGTAAGTGTTCCGTTTTTATTAAAATCTTTAACAAGAAGCAATGAATGATACGCAGACAGCCAATTTCCGTTGGGAAGTTTAATATTTCCTTCGTAATTACTGCTTACATTTTTACCATGATCAGAAACAATGATAATACGAGTATTGTCATATACATCCTGTTCTTTTAGATATTTTAACCACTTTCCAATTAATAATATAGTCGCGATATTTGTATGAGAAATATCTTCATTATAAAATAGAAATATATTTGAATCACTAACATCCATGGAAGGTATATAGTCAGGATATTTGAATACAGCCAAATCATGGGAAAGCTCATTTACAATAAGAGTATATGAATTAAAATTATCATCAGAAATTTTTGTTAATAAAGATAAATAATCCAGTGCAGCGTAAGAATCCAAAGTATTCAAAGAAAGATTATTATTTGAAAGGCTATTTACAGGTTTTAACCATTTCGCTTTATCATAAATAAATATCTTAACTACGGACGGAGCCATTCTAAAAAATGAGAATCTTATTAATAATTCATTTAAAATTCCCGGTACGGATACAACTTTAATTTCAGGATGAGAAAGAAGCCAAAGACTAGTATATTTTCCTAATACATTTTGCGCTTGAATTTTCGGATAAGGTTTAAATATGCTTAAATCCGGTACATAGCTGTAATTCGCTAAACTTGGATCTGTTATTGTAATATTATAATTTTCTTCCAAGAATAAAAGAGGCATTGTTAATATTGCTTCATTGTGTTTTTCTACCGCTATAGATCTGTTTTTATGAATATTTTCAGGCTTATATTCGTAACCGCCGAAGATAAGCGGAGTTCCAATACGAGTATGGTGACCAAAACTAATATTATTGGGATAATAAGTAAAACCTGAAAAATTTTCATAAAGTTCAGGTTTTTCTTTAAAAATATAAGGTATATAGCCGGAAATAGCGGCATCAACCATGAATACAATTACATTTTTTCCGTTTCTTGATAAAGTATAGACAGGATCAATGCTTTCCTCAGCGGAAATATCAGCAGAATAATCTTTTAATCTTATATTATATTTATTATAATCACTATTAATTTTTATTAAATTTAAAATACCAATAAAAGTTAACGCAAAGATAACAATTAATTGGAATGAAAAAAAGATAATTTTCCTTTTAGAGAGTAGTAAACAGGTAAAAATACACAGGACAATTAGAGTTATGAAACTGCTAAGGATAAAAGAAGTGTACTTGGATTCAAAAATATGCGGATTTGAGAATTTAAATGTTGTTGTCATAGTGCCGTAATCTTCTATGAAAACAAAGGTATTAAGCAAAGCCATAACGCATAATAATGAAAGTACAAAAGCAAGTATAGATTTTATTTTTTTTGAAAACAAGAAATATACGCACAATGGCCAAAAAAGGAAAAACCCTGCGGATTGTATTAAAATTTTTAAAATGAATGGAAGAGGGGAGGTATAGGAATCTAAAAATGAAAATTCTTCAACAGACGACGCTATTAACGCTCCCGGAATAACAAGCCCGGAAAGAAGAAATAAAATAATAGCGGAAAATATAAAGGTATGATTAACTGAAAGAGCGCTTTTTTCTACATTAAAAAATGTTGTAATCTTATTAATTAAATATTTAAAAAGTTTTATAAAAAGAGGTATAAAGAAAACCAGTGAGCTTAAAAGTATAAAAAATAGTCTTATTGGCGAGAAACCCGCGGGTATAAAACGAACAAAGACCATTACAGAACAGAGACAAAGGAATATATAAATAATTATTTTCCAGTGCTTTATTTTTATTAATATATTTTTAATTAAAGAAAATATATTATTCATTGTCCAGTAAAGAACAAGCGCAGAAGGGGAATTGTAAAGAAGAATTAAAAATAAAAATGCTAAACCATATACTTGTACTTTATCTTTTAAAGAAAATCCTTTTGTGTATATTATGCCGGAAGCACAATTTATTAATGTCATAATTATAGGAAGCAAATTTACGGAAAAACTTCCGAATGTTAAGAATTTATCAGGACTTCCTAAATCATTTATATATATAAATGACGTTCCTTTAATAAAATCAAGATGCGAAAGATAATGATATGCCGCAATAAAAAAAGGAACTTGTATAAGAATTCCTAATGAACTGCGAAGAGCGTAAATAGGGTGGTAATTATTCTGCCTGTAATAGGTAGAAAGAAGCATGTATTGGGTATCACCCGTAAATGCAGATTTAATTATATCAACTTTTGGTTTTAATCTATTTTGAATATCCCTTTCCGCTTTTTGGAATTTTTCCGCTATAAAATACAAGGGCATTGTGCAGACAGTAAAAACAGCGCTTACTCCAATTATAGCAAGCACCTTATCTCCAAAAATACGGTAAACAATTATAAAAGAAATTTCTATTATTTGTTCAAGAGGAAAAATAAAAATATAATATAAAAAATCAAGCATAAAATTATTTACAATTATTTAGCATGTAATGTATTCTTAACCAGCAGTTTGTATTATAAAATCAACCGCGCGTTTTGCAGACTCTCCCTGAAACTTCCACATATTTGTTTTTACTTCATTCCGATTACTCTGCATTTGAGTGTTTTGAACAAGACTTGTAATTGTTTCTTTGATATTTGGTAAAGCAGAGCCGTCAATTTGTATTCCCATTTTTTTTATTGATTGTATATAATAAGGTTCTTGTCCTAAATCTTGAGCGTCATAAATATTAAAGTCTAAGTCTTGAACATTAACAATTACAGGTTTTTCAAATAAAAATACAAAGTCACAAATAATACCTGAAAAATCAGAAATCATTATATCAGCCTTAGAAAGAGAATATATATTTTCATGGTTATAATCCCATTCAATATTGGAATTACTAATATATTTTTCTGTTAATGTATCAATTACATGTTTTTCTGAAATTAAAGATTGAGGATGCGGCCTTATAATTATTCTCCATCCTGTTTTAGAAAGAGGCTCAAGCAGCTTGTCGCCGAATACTTCAAGCAAAGCGGATTTTCCCCATGAAGGAGAAACAAGAACAGTAAAAACATGCGGCTCTTCTTTTGGTATTTCGTTTATTTTTTTTGCATATCTATCCAAAAATGTATTGCCAACAACAATTAATTGTTTTTCTTTTGTATTATGCGCTTTTTCAATTATGCGAAGTTCATTAATTTCTTCTTCATTTGGGATAAGAATAGAATCAAAATAGTCAAGCGCGAAAAGACGGTATAAAACACAGCCGCCTGCCATATGAGTCATGTGGCAATAATGCTTAACATTTTTTGATCTTTTCCACTGGAAAACGTCAAGGTGCGGAGTAGTTGTTAACACAAAATCGGCAGAAATAAAATTTAGAAAAGCGTATGCTTTATTTCCTTTTCCTATGTATTTGCCTTTAATAAATTTATAATTGGAAGAAAAAACAGGATCATCCGGCGATGAAGTTAAATAATGAACTTCGATATTTCTTAATTCAAATTCTTCTAAAATTAATTCAAAAAAAGACCAGTATCTTTTATCTTCAGCGTATATTATATATTTATATTGAGATTCAATATTTTGTTTTTTACGGAAAAGCAATACGCCAATTTTTAAAAAAACACCGCGAATCAGAAAATAGCCGGCGGCAGCTATACCTATAACGATTGAAAATAAAGCGCTTCCTGTTCCTGGATCAATGTATAATGGATGTAAAAACATAAAAATATTTTCCTTTTTGCTGAAGTTATAAAATTATTTTAATAAATCTATCAAAGCATTTAATAAAATGATATTTTCTTCTTGTTTTTTAATTGAAACGCGAATATATTCACCGGATATTCCATTTTTTGATGACAAGTTTTTAATTAAAATATTATATTGTGATAATAATTTTTCCGTTAGTTCTAAAGAAGTCATATTATTCTTTATTTCGCACATTATAAAATTTGACTGTGTAGAGATAACTCTAAGATTTTTGATATTTTCGAGACTTGAATAAAATGTTTTTCTGCATGTTTTAAATTTATTAATAGCATTTGAATATGAATCTTTATATTTTTCAAATATTTGCAGGAAATATTCACCGAATGAATTGATATTCCAAATTGAAATATCCTTTTTTAAATATTTAATTAAATCTAAATTCCCGCTTGCCGCAATACCTAATCTTATTCCGGGAACACCAAAAGATTTTGATATGCTTTTAATAACTATTAAATTTTGATAAGTATTTAAAATTTCCTGAGATATGAATGTAACATTCTCATCAGAAAAATCTATAAAAGATTCATCTAAAATAAGCTGAATATTTTTTTGTTTTGACCATTCCAATAATGAAATAACATTATCTTTATTTAAGTAATTTCCCGAAGGATTGTCAGGATTAATAAGGACAAGAGAAGAAATTTGATTATTATTAAAATAATTAATTATATCAGATGATGTATAGCTATAATCTTTATTATTGGGAATAAAAGAAACAATATCTTTATTTCTGTTTGGATATTCTTCAAAGGTAGGCAATATAATGCCTATTTTACCTTTTATTGATTCCAGTAATCCTTTTATAAGTTCCGCGGCTCCGTTACCAACGGAAATATTTTCATTTTTTACTCCAAAATATTTAGCGGCAAGAAGACTGTTAACTCCCTGGCCAGAAGGATAACTTTCCAATAATAAATTAAAACTTGCCTTAATTTCATTTTTTAATTTTTCAGGCGGATAATATGGATTTACAAGATAACAGAAATCCAGCATATTTGGATAACGCCAATATCCTCCGTATCGTTTTTCTATTTTTTTTAACTTTTCTGATTCAGAATCAGAAAAAATTGATTCAGCAATGTCAAGATCCTGTATATCATCAATTTCATACCAGCTTAAACCTTCTATTGGCAGAGCTTTTATTTCCGGTTTTTCCAGTAAAGCGATAACTTTTAAAACCTGTTCATAATATTCATTGTCCCCTAAAGCTTTTGTATAAGCTTCTAAAAAAGGAACATAATGCGTGTTGGAAAATTCTATGCTGAATTTATAGATATTTATTGTTTTATAATATTTATTTATATCATCAAAAGAGAATTCTCTTTTTCCCAAAAAAGATTTTATACAATTGTCATTATCAAGTGTAACAACAGTTCCGTCCATCCAGCTCTCATACTTGGCAACAAGCGCTAAAGTATGATATGAATTATTAACTAATATCTCCAGTAATCTATCTTCAAAAATTAAATCAGATTCCAACAATAGTGTATCCTGTTTTAAAAGATAATCTTTTGCTAGATACAATGAATAAATATTATTTGTTTTATAATAAATTTCATTGTTTATATATATTATAGGCGTTTTTATTTTTAAACCGGATACAAATTCTATAAGAGTATCAGCTTTATAACCAACAACGATTATTATTTGCGTTAATGATAATTTGTCAAGCTGGTTTAACATGCGTTCTATTAATGTAATATTATTTACTTTAATCATGCATTTTGTAGAATCATTTGTTAGTTCTTTTAAACGTTTTCCCATTCCGGCGGCTAATATAATTGCCTGCATTCAATTCACCTGTATTTTAAAATAAATAATGTTATATAACATTATCACGCGGATTGCAATGATTCTGCAAACTCCGTTAAAGAATCAAAAACCAAAACATCAGACGCTGTGATGTCCTCGGTTTTTCCTTCGCCGCCTTTTATAAAAACGGCTTTACAGCCTGCGTTAATCGCGCATTGAATATCTCTATTGTGGTCGCCTGCCATATATGATTTTGACAAGTCTATATTAAATTTTATTACCGCGTCTAATATCATCCCCGGTTTTGGTTTCCTGCATTCACAAATAATTTTATATTCAGGTCTTTCACCTTCAAAACCTTTGTCAGGGTGGTGAGGGCAGAAATAAATGTCATCAAGGTATGCGCCTTCTTTGCCCAAGTCTGTTTCCATCTTCATATGAATAGAATAAAGCGTATCAAAATCAACTTCACCGCGGGCAATTACCGGCTGATTTGTTATTATAATAACTAAATAGCCAAGGCTGTTCATTAATTTAACAGCCTCTGCAGTGCCTTTTATTAAGTGGAAATTTTCAGGCTTTCTTACAAATTCATCGTAGGTATTAATTGTTCCGTCTCTGTCAAGAAAAACAGCCTTTTGTTTATTATAAAGATTTTTCCCGGAAACAATTCCTTTTTTTATATCGTTTGTAACTTGCGCATAACGTTCAGGCGTACCCATATCTTTAATATATTCGGGAGTAGAGTAGGCGTAAATTCTGCCTGAAGATATATTAGGTTTTAACATATCGCGGTCTAAATCAATTTTTTCTTTGCTAAATGAGAAAAATTTTAGAAAATCAAGAGTTAAAATATGAACGCCCGCGTTTACCTGATTTTTATACCATTTACGTTCATCTTCTTTATTGAGCCAGCCTGTAATTTGATTTTCAATGTTACTGACAATAAGCGAGCTGTCAAATGGGTGGCTGTTTGGATGAACGGCAAGAGTCGCGTACGCAGGGCAGCGTGAGTTCGTTTTTTTTTCTATATGAAATTCGATCATACGGGAAAAATCCATATCCAGTATGACATCGCCGTTTAATAATAAAAAATCTTCGGATAGATTTTCCA
>Ga0209755_10001030_pt1 | contig 46637 bp, 43 predicted proteins | sample TergutCo191P1_FD_187301 | JGI IMG/M metagenome (GOLD analysis project Ga0209755, IMG submission 187301) | Cornitermes sp. P1 segment gut microbial communities from Petit-Saut dam, French Guiana - Co191P1 (SPAdes) (version 2) | ecosystem: Host-associated > Arthropoda: Insects > Digestive system... | reverse complement strand
AAACTTTTCTTCACAAAAGCATGAAATGCTTTTGTACCAAAGTTTTTGAGGTTCTTAGGAACTTTTTTCAAAAAGTTCCTAAGTGGGGTTTGGGGCAAAGCCCCAAGACAAAAAAAGACTTTTTCTTCACTCTGTGACATACAAAGGATGTCCGTTATTATAGACTTTTGCAGTCGCGCTATAATAGTATCTATAACAAAAACAAAAATATTCAAAAACAGGCGGTGAAAAATATGTCAATTCCAGTAAACACCTCGGCTCGTCATGCCCATTTGTCCCAGGAGCATATCGAAATTCTTTTCGGCAAGTCAGAGCTTACCCACAAAAAAGATTTAATGCAACCGGGGCAATATGCTTGCGAAGAGCGGATAACCCTTGTCGGACCAAAGAAAGAGATTGCCAACGTTATCATTCTTGGGCCTGCTCGCCCGGCAAGCCAAGTGGAAATTTCTTGCACGGACGCTCGCTCCCTTGGGCTTGAGCCATATATCCGTGAAAGTGGCGACCTTTCCGCCACAGCAGGGTGTACTCTTGTTGGACCATGTGGCAAAGTTGAACTGACCGAGGGGGTTATCGTTGCAAAACGTCACATACATATGCCTCCGGCAGACGCAGAGAAATTCGGAGTTGCCGACCGCGAGGTGGTATATGTAAAGCTGGCGACAGATGGGCGCGCGACGATTCTTGGTGATGTGGTTGTTCGTGTCAGCGACAAATTTGCCCTTGAAATGCACATCGACACCGACGAGTCCAACGCTACCTCTGCGGCGTGCGGAGTTATGGGAGAGATTGTGAAAATTTGACGGATTCGCCACGCGTTACAAGAATGCGCAGGTGTTTCGGAATATATTTGTGCAATTATACCACGGAAATAGCAACTTGCACAAAAACAAAGGTGTAATTTCGGCTAAAACGCCTATTGATTTTTTGTCAGAGGTGTGATATAATTGAGTATCAAAATAAATGTGCAGGTGCAAAAATCCTGCCTCACAGAAAGGGTTTTGTCCTATGGCAGGCTTAACTTTCAAGCATCTTTATAAAAAATTCCCCGGCGGCGTTGTTGCCGTTAATGACTTTTGTCTTGACGTAAAGGACAAAGAATTTATTGTTCTTGTTGGTCCATCCGGTTGCGGAAAAACCACCACTTTGCGTATGATTGCAGGTCTTGAAGAAATTTCAGAGGGAGAACTGTTTATCGGCGAAAAACTGGTAAATGATGTTGCACCAAAAGACCGCGATATTGCGATGGTGTTCCAAAACTATGCTCTTTACCCACACATGACAGTTTATGACAACATGGCTTTCGGTCTAAAACTACGCAAAATTTCTAAAGAAGAAATCAAGCGCCGTGTTGACGAGGCCGCCCGTATTCTTGAGATTACTCACTTGCTTGAGCGTCGCCCAAAGGCTTTGTCCGGCGGACAAAAACAGCGTGTTGCTCTTGGTCGTGCTATCGTTCGCGAGCCGTCGGTGTTCCTACTTGACGAACCGCTCTCTAACCTTGACGCTAAACTGCGTGCAACCATGAGAACCGAGCTTACTCTTCTACATAAAAAAGTTCAAACCACTTTCGTATACGTTACCCATGACCAGGTTGAAGCGATGACAATGGCAACACGTATCGTTGTTATGAAAGATGGTCTGATTCAGCAAGTTGCTGTGCCACAGGAGCTGTATGACTATCCTACTAACAAATTTGTTGCAGGATTTATTGGCTCGCCTCCTATGAATTTCGTCAACAATTGTACTCTAACGGCGTCCGGTGACGATTTGTATATTGAATTCGAGGGCAACAAGCTGAAAATACCTGCGGAAAAAGCCAAAGACCCTGCACTACGCGAGTATGTTGGAAAGCAAGTTGACATTGGTATTCGTCCAGAGCTTATCTCTGATGACCCTGAAGTTATTGCGAACAGCCCTGACTCACTTCTTGATTCTACTGTTGAAATAACCGAGTTGATGGGTGCCGAGATTTACCTATTCTTGACTGTAGTTGAAGAAACTGCAATTACTCATAAGGTAAATTTGACTGCCCGCGTTTCTGCTCGCTCTGAAACGCGTGCCGGTGATGCTATTAAAATTGCTGTGGATATGTCCCGCGTTCACATCTTTGACAGAGAAACTGAAAAAGTCATCGTTCACTAAAAGCTAAAGAGGTGCAATGCATCTCTCAACCTGAAGAAAAGGTCAAGACCGTGGGCCTTCTGCCCACACCGCACAAGTTTTTTACAAAAAACTTGACTAAAAACTTTTTCTCGCAAAAGCATGATATGCTTTTGTACTAAGGTTTTTGAAAGTCCAGAAAACTTTTTGCAAAAAGTTTTCTGGTGGGGTTTGGGGCAACGCCCCAAGATAAAAAAGACTTTTTCTTCAGTCTGAGAGGTGCAAATGCACCTCTTTTTGTTCATTTTAACCCGAAAGGAACACACATGAACACATCATTGCACCAAGGAAAATATATTGACCTGCACACCCACTCAATCTATTCAGATGGCTCGCTTACACCTCGTCGACTTGTGGACGCTGCCGCAGACGCGGGACTTACCGCAATTGCTCTTACTGACCACGACACAGTGGACGGAGTTCTTGAGGCGGTTGACGCCGGTTGGCGTTATAATGTGGAAGTCATACCCGGCATTGAGCTGTCAACAAGCCTTGCGGGATACCCTTCCATTCACATTCTCGGCTATTACATCGACATTAACAATCGGGCACTTGAACACGCTTTGCGAATTCAATCGCAAGGAAGAAAAGCGGTACACGAAAGCTATCTTAAACGTCTTGGCGAATTTGGCTTTCACATGACCCACGAAGAAGTGGTAAAGCATTGTCCGAACGGACAAATCGGACGCGTTCATTATGCACGGGTTATGCAGGAAAAGGGTTATGCAGACTCGTTTCAGCAGGCGTTTGAGGATTATTTTAGCACAGGGATGCCTATATATCTTGAACGAGAAACTATGACTCCTGAAAAAGCAATCGAGATAATTCATGGAGCTGGCGGAGTTGCATTTCTTGCGCATCCTTATCAGCTAAAACTTGAGTTTTCAGAGCTGGAAAGTTTGACTATCCATTTGAAGAGTATTGGATTAAACGGCATTGAGGCATATTATTCTGAACATTCGACTATTGACCAAGAAAGAATTTTAATGCTTGCAGAAAAGCTGGGTCTGTTGGTTTGCGGGGGCAGTGACTATCACGCCGATATGAAGCCGCACATTCAAATTGGGTCAGGTATCAGCGACAAACTTCGGGTGCCGTATCATTTGATTGATGATATTAAAAAGGCTCGACCAAAGGTGAAAGGTATGTACCAGAAGAAGATTTAGTCCGCGTTAATAATGTGTTCACCATGTGTTCAATAAATATTTTCAAAATATTGTGCTTTTCTTCAAAAATCTATTTACAAAGACGAAAAAATATGGTATACTGTGAATGTACTAAGAAGATTGCTTGGCATAACCCATTAGGGATATGCTTTTTATTCGCAGGTTGTGGCGGGTACTTGACTTTCAAGAGACCTTAAATGTTTGTTGTAATATCAGCGGTTCTCTGTACAAGTCTATTGAAGGAGGTATTTGTTATGAACACCGGAACAGTAAAATGGTTCAACCCAGATAAAGGCTATGGCTTTATCTCTAACGACGAAGGCGGCGACGATCTATTTGTTCACTTCTCTTCTATCGTGACCGACGGTTTCAAAACTCTAAAAGAGGGTCAAAAGGTAACTTTTGATGTTGAAGCCGACCCAAAAAACGACTCTAAACTTAGAGCCGTTAATGTGACACCTGCGTAAGTATTGTATCACAAAAATTAAAACGCCTCCTTTAACGGGAGGTGTTTTCTTGTTCTATGCAGGCTGTCGATAAACTTCTAAACACCTTGGGGCGTTGCCCCAAACCCCACTTAGGAACTTTTTGAAAAAAGTTCCTAAGAACCTCAAAAACTTTGGTACAAAAGCACTCTGTGCTTTTGCGAGAAGAAGTTTTTAGTCAAGTTTTTTACAAAAAACTTGTGCGGTGTGGGCGCACAGCCCACGACCTTGACCTTTATCGACACTCTAAAACGCCTCCTTTAACAGGAGGCGTTTTCTTGTTCTATGCTTCTTTTTTCCCGTATAACTTTAACGCAGCAAGCCCTGCACCTAACACAGCAACAACCAGCATTGCAAAAGCTGTTCCACCGCCATGGGTAATTCCCATTGGAGGTACTGAGTATGGGAGATTGCCGACAAAAAGTGTGCCACCGAAAAGCACTCCGTCCACCGATTCACCACCAGCAGCAACAAAGGTCGGTATTGCCGATGTGCCTTGTGCAGTGATGCGAAATCCATCAGGCGCGGCGTATTCGCCAACAACTAATGTAATGCGCCACTGTCCGCGTGGCAACTGAAAATCAGTCGGAGCGACAGTTTCCATGAGCTGATAGTATCTGCCCGGCGTCATTTGGAACGATATGGGGGTGCTGAAGTTGCCTGTGCTTACAAAAGTGTCAACAAGCTGCCAACTAACGCCTATCATCGCCTGTGTCACAATCCCGCTTGCAGGAGTGCCTGTTCCCATATAGCGGAACACCGAGAAATGCGCACCACTCAGCAAAACATCATCAATCCAGTCCTGGTCATCCCACTGGGGATCGTTGTAAATGTCTTGATTAGTCTTGTGGAAAGAGAATGATGGGTTAGGTCGCCACTGGGCAACGAATATAGTCGAACCAACAACTACGTGGTCTGCCACATATGCACTTGTCCTTATAACCGTGTATGTGCCACCCATCTCGTCATCCCCGTCTTCCCAGTCAAGGTTGCCCCATCCCATGAAAACATATCCCTCTCGCACAGGGATTGGAGGTCCTGCAGGTGGTATAGGGAGCGGTGAAGTTAAGGGAGGACTGTACGTTCCACGATTCGTGCCAATTGTACGAGCAAGGGCAGACCACCCGGTTTGGAAAGTCCAAGTTATCGGGCTTGTGTTTCCGCCAATGTTACCGCCGTTCAAATTAAAGGTAACACGCCAGTCAGAACGATAGTTGATAATGTGGTTAGTCATCAACAGAGCATTAAAACGACCGGGGGCAACGTCCAGATGGTTATCCGGTGGTGCAACTCCGCCTCCCCCTGCAAAGTTGTTAGTGCTTAGCAAAGGTTGACCTTCCACATAAGTGCCAAAATCAACATCTTCTGATATATATCGAAGTCTTGGATAAGCAAGGTGCGGCTGTGGAGCAGTTAAGATAGGGTTTTGCGTAATAGTGTCTGTTACGAAAATCGCTCCGCCGTCGCCGTTTGTCGCGCGGTTATTTATTATACTGCCGGAATACAACCAAAATCCATTTGCATGGGTTGTTCCAATCCATATACCACCGCCGTTATTGTGTGCGGTGTTGTTTTTGATTGTAGCATTGCGTAAAATAGCAGTAGCATTTCTCAAGCTGAAACCGCCACCGTTTGAAGCGGTGTTGTAACGAATAACTCCGCCATCTATCGTCACTATATCTCCCACATTTGCGCCGTGGGCGTGCAGTCCGCCACCAGTACCACCAGCGGTGTTTCCTGCAATAGCGCCTCCATTCATGGTAAATTTACCAGGTAGCACACCATGGGCAACATTAAAGTTTATTCCACCACCATTACGAACTGCGGTGTTAGCGTACTGTGGAGTATCATGACCGATAATCCCGCCATTCATGGTGACATAGCCACCACGAATGTATATCCCGCCGCCGTCGTTTGCACTGTTGTTATAAATCATTACGCCGTCGTTGATGTACATATAGTTCACAAAGCTGGAGCCAACAAATATTCCGCCACCCGGTCCAGCGGTTGTGTTACCTCTAATAGTGACCTCGTTACCCAAAGTTATAACTCCAGGGTAACGCACTGCTCCTTCTGATGTGTCGGAGTTTCGTGGACCGGTAAGACCAAAGCGAATTCCGCCGCCCCGGTCATCTGCTCTGTTGTATAGGATTTCGGTGTATTGGATAAGAACATTAACAATTGCTCTTTCAACACCCAGTCCACCCCCTGCATTCACGGAAAAATTATGATTGATGCTTGCTCCGTCAATGGTAACAGCTTGAATAGGGAAGGTAGAAACCCCTCCAACTGTAATGTGTCCTCCGGCGATGTTTACACCTCCGCCGTCGCCATTGTAGGCTCTGTTATAGCTAACTGTGCCACGAACCACTATTCTGCCGCCGGTAAAGTTAATTCCGCCGCCGCCGTCACTACCGTTGGCTGTATTTCGGAGAATGTATAAATCCTCGCCGATATACAAATCGTTGTTAAGTGCGGCTCCTGCGTGTATAGCACCCCCATTACCACTGGCAGTATTATCACGAACGTATCCTGCATGAAGGGTTACTGTCGAAGCTCCGCTTAAACGGATAGCTCCCCCGTGAGTGCCGGATGTGTTTCTTTCAATAATGCCGTTGTGCATAGTGAATGTGCCGATATTAACATTAACAGCACCACCTTGCTCAAGGGAGTGATTATAGTCAATTAAGCCGTAATGAAATACAACATTAGAGGTTGCAGTTTCAAAAATGCTAATTCCACCTCCGGCAAAAGCGCGATTGTTGTATATAGTCCCGCCGACAAGTCCGTCCGGAGTTCCAACTATAAACGCCGCACCCCCACGAAGATTTACGCCGCCGCCACGCCCAGCCTCGGCGTCAGGATGAGTGGAAGCAGTATTTCCGCTGATTTCACCGCCACGGAGATATGTTCTTCCGCCTGTCAAGCTAAGACCGCCCCCATGACGAGCGTATGAAGTTATTGGTGCAGGGGGGTCTTCTGCTACTGTGCCCGAGATGTTTTCACTTATAACTGTACCTGTGTACATAAACAATCTGCTGTGTGGATTAGATGCAAAATGTATACCACCACCTTGGTGTCCTGCCTGGTTTTCATGTACTACTGTACCGATCATTGTAATGTGGAAACCGGAATTTCGCAACCCACCGCCGTTTGTTCGTGCGGTGTTGTTTTCGACTCTACCGCCATTCATTATGAAGTGATGGGCAGTTGCCGCTTGTGATTCTGTTAAATCAAGGTTAAAGCCGCCACCTTGGTTTGCTTCGTTTCTTGCAATCAAATTCGTGCCGCTTAATGTAAGGGCACTTCCTGCACCAAGTATTTGCGCACCACCGCCGTTACCTGTGCCTGTGCGCGCACTGCCACCAGTCCAGTTATCGGTGATTTCGCTGTCAGTCATGGTGAACTGCACACCTGAAAGGAACGCTCCGCCACCATTACCACTGCCACCCGTCCAGTTGCCACTGATTTCGCTGCCAGTTAGGGGGAACTGTGCATTTGCTCCGGTATTAGTAAGATGTATTCCGCCGCCGGCACCACTGCCACCTGTACGGTTGCCGCTAATTACGCTGCCCGTTATTGCGAAAGGTGTAACATTCGCCACTGAACTTGTAAGATGCAAACCACCTCCGGCACCACTGCCACCCGTCCAGTTACCACTGACAGTCATGTTAGTCATCACAAGTCTTCTTGCATAAAGGAATATACCTCCTCCATGACCGCTACTTGTATGGTTTCCGCTGATTTCACCGCCGCTAATCGAAAAGTGCAGATTGCCAGTTCCGCCAGCTGTGGCAGAATGTATGCCACCACCATTTCCAATTCCACTTGTCCAGTTGTCGCTAATTTCACCGCCAGTCATAGTAAACCATGTAGCACCGCCTTCTACATGGATTCCGCCGCCGTTACCATTAACTCTTGTTCGATTTCCGCTGATTTCACCGCCACGGAGATATGTTCTTCCGCCGGTCATGTTAATTCCGCCACCATTTGCATTTGAAGCATTGCTCGAGATAGAAGCGTTATCATATATAAACAGTCTACTATGTGGATGAGATGCAAAATGGATACCGCCACCTGCTGTGTTTGCGGTATTATTATAAATTGCGGCGTTGTCTTCCATTGTTACTTCATAGCCTGAAAGACGCATTCCACCACCGGCAGTTCTTGCATGGTTATTTTCAATGCGGCTGTTTCCGCTCATTGTAAAAGGGTGAATTCCACCTTGTTCAACATCTGCGGTAGTTATGTTCAGGTTAAACCCGCCGCCTTGACCGGCTTCGTTACGTGCAATCAAAGCCGTTCCGCTTAATTCAATTGAGCCATAACGACCAGCAACATGAACACCTCCGCCGTCACCGCCACCGATACGACCAGCACCACCAGTCCAGTTATCGCTGATTTCGCCGCCGCTCATGATAAATGTGGCGCTTATAAGATGTGCTCCTCCGCCAGGTCCGTTTGTAGGAGTCCAGTTTCCGCTGATTTCGCCGCCAGCCATTGTAAATTCGCCGCCACTTATGCGAATACCGCCACCGCCGACTGTAGCGGCCGCGCCAAGAGTAGTGTTTCCGCTGATTGCTCCCGATAGCAGATAAACTTTGCTGTCTTCGCCAACAGCGTTTACTCCACCACCGCCCGTATTGCTTGAAGTAGACATAGCTACATTGCCACTAATAGTTCCACCATAAATTACAAGCAGACCGCCATCGGCAATGTGAACACCGCCACCAGAACCCCAACGATTGTTCGCGATTACACTTTCGTCCCTTAAAAGCAGTCGTCCGTCCTCTTCCACATCTATTCCGCCATGAGCGACAGTAGTAGCAGGAGAATTTCCCGCAAGAGTAACATTCCCAATACGCAAAGTGCCGTGAACAACAAAATGCCTTTGGCTTGTTGAGTCCACGGAAAAAGAGAATTGCTCGTCATCTTCACTGATAAGGGTAACATCAGCGTATTCGCCGATAACAATAGCGGTATGGGGCGTGCCTATGTAACTTAAATTATTCAAAAGCACAATATACACCGGCTCGCCTGCGGTATTGGCAAATGCTATTTCGGTTTCTAATTCGGCACGATTTTGAACTGTACGTATAATTTGCGGGTCTACATCTTCTATTGGATTAAGAATAATATCCGTGGGGACAATATCTGCAAAAAACGTCACGGCAATTATTGCCAGCAGAAAGATTGCTATGAATATTCCACGGATAATTTTGTTTTTTATCTGAAGTCTTTTTTTGGTATTTATAATCATGTTTAACTCCTATCGTATTCTTTATTAGTGTACACTAATTATAACATACAATCATTATAAAGTCAACACCCTTAATGGTGAACTTTTATCACCTTAAATGTGAATATAAATAGGTCGCAATTCCACTATTTGCTAAAAAAGAGAGTTGCGTCCAGCTGGTTAGCTCATGAAATAGCCAAAACCTATGTAGGGTACGACGCCCTCGGCGTCCCGCCTTTGGGAAAGCAGAAACATTCAATCTTTATCCCAAACAAACAGCAACGTCATTGCGAGGATTTATTCTAAAATCCGAAGCAATCCAGTGAAGCAGTTTTTGTTCTAAAATTGTTGCAAGTAAAATGAAAATTTCGCACCGCAACACTGTTAATCCGTCTTTGAAAAGCAAACGAGGATGGCTCGAATTTGCGACCTCAGTCAACTCACCTACTGGGGCAGTACCCGATAGTTGTCCTTTGAGATGAAGCTGAGCGTGTCGCTAAAGCCACATTCGTCAATTTACACCTGCTTTTTCGTTAGGGGGCTCTTGCCCTTGCCCATCTCGCTAACGCTCGCACGCTAACCGTGTGCCACCGGCACACAGCGTCCCTAACAACCTGGCATTCAAACCCCTTTTCAGAAAAGGGGTTTGAAAATCCCCAAAACATGAACAATGCGGGCTGTATGTGTCACGAAGATTTTGCGACAACGAAACCCGTTGCAAACAAGTCCCCGCAGAGGGTACAGCGAAAACTTAATCTTCAGCACGATGTTGTGGTGGCGAGGACGGATAGCGTGCGAGAATTCAGGCTCTCTGAATACCACCCCACGACCCAACGCCCGCTTGAACAACACAGCCGCACCCATGTAGGGGATAATCACAAAGAGATAAAGTACAATTTACCTCCTAAACTCTTGCACCCATTTGTCAAAATCCCACTTTGCCAGGAAAACCGCGGCGGCGCGGCGGCCATTCTCTACCATTGCACGGTTCTCTTCGTCGGTGATAGCAAAGTGAGTGGCGTGGATTTGTCGCTCTCCTCCCCTACTCGGCACAGTAGTTGGGATAAGAATAGACCGCTGCAAATCTCCGTTGCTTTCGGAAATGTGCAGGCTGTCGCCATACTCCATCATTGTACCAATAAGCCCACGAATATACTCTGGGAAATTGTTAATCTCGTCATGAACAGGGGAGTGATGTCTGCGATCCCCTCCGCTGATGAACTTAAAGCCGAAAGTCGGATGCCGCGGCACGCCGTTCTCTCGGTCGAGAAGCCAGACAGGATAGTTAGACAACAGTCCGCCGTCAACGATTAAATGCTCCATTCCCTCTTTGACGGTCAACCGATATGGTTGATAGAACAAGGGAATTGACATACTCATGCGGACGGCTGTGGCAATAGGAAAATCGTCCGGTGCGATACCGAACTGCTCCATATCATGGGGCAAAATCATAATGCGGCGGTCGGTGAGGTTGCTTGCTATTGCCTGAAAAGCATAGCGATACCGCAGGTCATCCGAGCCGGTACGAATATCTCCGAATGTTTTCTTTCCCTTTCGCTCCAAAAGCCCACCAAACCACTCTTCAAAGGGGTCGGCTTTGTGCAGTCCATAGCGGAAGAACAGCCGTACAGTTGATGAAATCGGTCGAAAACTACGGGGAGCGAACTTGCGAAAGTCTACTTTCATCAGTTCCGCTTCCATTTCTGCCCCGGTGTAGCCCACCGCAAGTAGTGCCGCCGCAATAGCTCCTGCCGATGTGCCGACTACGTTGCGAAAAGCGTACCCCGCTTCTTCCAATGTCCGCACCGCTCCTGCAAAGCCAATACCCTTGACCCCGCCACCCTCGAATATTCCGTCACAATAAAGTTTTTTTGTATTCATAGTACGCACCACGCGCGAGGGGAAATCGCACAGGCAAGGTGCAAAATTTCATTCATCTCACGCGCCCTTTCTTTGTTTGTATTCAAAGCAAAAACCCTCTCTCTGCATTATATGTCAGAGAGAGGGTAGGTGACAATAAGGGGGGTGTAGTGAAATTAAAATGTTTACGCTTTCCCAAAGGCGGGACGCCGAGGGCGTCGTCCCCTACAGGTGTGGTGCGCCTTTGACCTTCTTCCCCTCCACGGAGGGGTGGCTTGTTCTGTGCCGTTTGGCGGGCGGGCATGGAAACCCGCCCCTACAACAATGTTTCGCTTGTTCAATACAAACTGGCGAACACAGTTCGCCCCTACAAGGGTCGGGGGCTTGCCGAAATGTTCCCTTATGCCCACCTCGCCTGCGAGGGGGGATGTCCCGCAGGGACAGGGGGGAGTGCGATGGCTTTATGCCATAGAATCAGCTCCATCTCAAATGGGCAACTATCGGGAACTTCCCGTGTAGGTGCGCCAGTATCGAACGCTACCCAGAGAGCCTAAACTCATCAAGATTGAATGTTTCTGCTATCCCAAAAGGCGGGACGTCGAGGGCGCCGTCCCCTACATGGGGTGCAATGCAAATTGTTCGTTCAAACTTCATCAATTTTAGAATAAAAATCGCTTCACTGGATTGCACGCGGAAAATCACCGCTTTGCAATGACGATGTTGTTTATTTGGGTTTAAGACTTGAATTTAGCTGTTGTTTTTGTTTCGTTACAACCTTAATGGCAGATGTCACGGCAGATGTCACCACAAAAGTTGACAACTTCAAAAAATTATGATATAATGCCATTACACCACAAAGGAGACCCCACCATGGACAAGTACATCTCAGCCATGCCGCGGCAGGCGCGAGCTATATTAGAACTGCAAAATTTATATGAAACAAACGGTTTTCTTGCCCATCGTGTGGCACGATTCGAGGAGCATAGCTTTTATTCGGATAACCGCAGTTTTATCTCTGATAATCGGATAATCACCTTCAATAACACCCACGGGCAACTCCTTGCCCTAAAGCCGGATATTACCTTGTCTGTCGCCAAAAGTGCGCCCCTGACCGAGAATTTCACCAAGCTGTATTACAACGAACACGTGTATCGCATCTCCCCGGACAGCGACGATTTTGACGAAGTGCCGCAGTGTGGCGTGGAAATGTATGGCGACTTGGACGGCTACGCTACATACGAAATTGTCGCCCTTGCGGCGCAAAGTTTACACCTGCTTGACGAGAATTTCAGCCTTGTTATCTCTCATCTTGCCTGGTTGCAGTCGATTTTGCACCAAGCACAGATTCCCGAGGGCAGTATTGGCAAGTTCATCACCTGCGTGAAAAACAAAAATTCCCACCAATTGGCAGAGTTGTGCGTTGAATACGGCTTATCTCCTCACCTTGCAGTGTTGATGAACGATTTGGTGTCGGTGCAGGGCAGTTTCGGGTCGGTGTTGCCCCGCCTTGAGGCAATGCAGATATGCAACGCTACCACCGCCGCATACACCGAGCTGGTGGAGTTGTGGGAGGTGCTGTCAGCCAGTCCCCATGGGAGCAAAATATTCTTCGATTTCTCGGTGGTCAGCCACCTTGACTATTACAACGGCTTGGTTTTCCGTGGATATATCCAGCGTTCGCCCTACGCCACCCTGTCCGGCGGTCGGTACGATATGCTGATGAAAAAACTACGTGGAGTGTCCACCGGGGCGGTGGGCTTTGCGGTGTATTTGGACAAGCTGAACCTGTACTATTCGGGCAAACGGGAGCATGACTTTGATGCGGTGATTTTGTACGACGCCACCGCCAAAACCGCCGACATTGCCGCGGCGAAAGAGCAACTTATCGCCCGCGGACTTACCGTGCGAGTGGAGCGTGGGACTCAGCCGACTGTTTCTGCACGAGAGGTGTATCGGGTGGGGGATGGTGGAATTAAGAATTAAAAATGAAGAATTAAGAATTGATGTAAATTTGCTACGCAAATTATTTTATTGAAAAGGGCAAAGGTCAAGGCAATTTTACCACGAAAGTTCACGAAAATGCACGAACGATATAACCGCACCCGCCTGCAATATACACGCTGAACCACCCCCGCCTACGGCGACCCCTCCACGGGAGGGGAATAAGGTCAAGGGCGTGCCGCACCCGTAGGGGCGACCCTTGCGGTTGCCCGCTGTTTGGTACAACCTGCACCCGCCCTTTGCCTCCCTCTCCCCAAAAGAGGGCTTTGGTGCGGTGCGTCCTTGACTTTAGCCCTCTTTTTCAAAGAGGGTGGATTGCGACTGCTTTTGTCGCAAGACGGGTGTTTTCAAAACAGACAAACGCCGTGTAGGGGCGAACTGTGTTCGCCAGTCATTCGGCACAGATATATCTCGTAGGGATGACCTTGCCCCTGCCCTAAACGAACAGCCTGTGCCCACTCCCTCCGTCTTGCGGGAAAAACACCCGCAAGACACCTCCCTCGGAGAGGGAGGCTTGGGTGCGCCTGCACCGCACAAACGGACGCACAACGCCCCCCACAGTGCAACGAAAACCATGCCCTTCAACTCCACTCCCAACACTCCACACTAACAGAGCACCCCAACGCACCCCCACTCTTCACTCTCAACACCCCACACTTTTGCACTCTCGGAGGAATTCCCATGCTAAAAATCGCACTGCCAAGCGGCAGAATGATGAAACAAGTCCTTGCCATGCTGACAGCGGTAGGATACAAAGCTCCCACAGTGGAGGACATTGGGCGAAAGCTGTTTTTCGACGACCCCGCCCACGGCATCCGCTATCTTGTGGTCAAACCCTCCGATTTGCCTGTGTATGTGTATCGGGGGGCGGCTGACCTTGGTGTGGCAGGGTACGACGTACTCCACGAGGAGCGCCCGGATGTGCTGGAACTGCTTGACCTTGGTATTGGTAAGTGCCGTATGTGCGTTGCCGCCATGAAGGACTATACCCCCGACACCACCCGCCCAATTCGGGTAGCGACAAAGTTTGTGAACACTGCCAAACGGCACTACCGCCACCATGCAGGGGGGGTGGAGATTATCAAGCTGAACGGGGCGGTGGAGCTTGCCCCGGTGCTTGCCATGTCCGACGTGATTGTTGACATTGTGGAAACCGGCACCACCTTGGTGGAGAACAACCTTGAGATATTAGAAACCATTTTCCCCATTTCCTCGCGGCTAATCGCCAACCGTGCGGCGTACCAGTTCAAGCGGGACGAAATTGTACCGCTGGTGGAGGGGTTGCGGGGGAATTTGGGCGATGTGATGTAAAACTTATTCGGTGTTTTGCTTATGCTTGGTTAATCGTTATCTGACAGGCGAATCAGTACAAACAGGTATTGCTGAAAACAGCACCGCGAATTACATTTTTTGTGGTGCGATGTCAAGAGTTTTTGCAGAAAATAATGTAAACATTCCATACAGTATATTATTAACTATTATGAACCGCACCTTTCCGCACCAATTACCAACGAAAATCAGCATTATGTTTCCACTAAATTCCATAATTTCGTTGTTTGGGTGACACGAAGCGAAGCCATGTGATTATTGCAAAATTCACGTGGCTTTGTTATGTCGGGGAGGCGTTGCCGGTGGGCGGGCTACAGGCTAAAACACCGCACACCAGCGTTTAACCGGGCAAGCTCCCGTTCAAATGCCTGCCTGCTCGTCCCCCAGTCAAGGAGTTTGCGAGGATAATCATTCAGCCAACGAGTGGCATTTTGGATGGCGTTGGCGGTGATTTTGGCAAAATCCGTCCCCTTGGGAAACCACCGGCGGAGCATTTGATTTTGCTTCTCGTTGCTCCCCCGCTCCCACGAAGAGTAGGGGTGGCAGTAGTAAGTATTTGTTCGCACACCACCGAAAATAGAGGATTGAAACCCCACGCAGTCGGCAAATTCGCTCCCGTTGTCCATGGTGACGGACTTGAAAATCTGCGGAAACATTCGCCCGCACTTACGCTCGATGCGGTCGATTGCGGACACCACGCCAGCGGTGGTTTTGTTCGGCATCTTCATGGTCAGCTGATGGCGGGTTTGTCGCTCGGTCAACACCAGCAGACACGCCTTACTTCGCTTTGTACCAACAACCGTGTCCATTTCCCGATGCCCAAATTCCGTACGATTGTTCACCGCTTCCGGGCGTTTCTCGATGCTGTCACCGGCAGAGGCTCTTGCCGGGCGAACTTTCCGTGTGCCTTGTTTTCGCCGTTCGCCACGCATGGGCAAGTTTTTGTTGGTAATACGCAGAAAAACGCCATTTGAAATATAGCTGTACAGCGTTCTAATGCAAATACTCGTATTGAATTTCAGCGTAGGGTCTCCCTTGATTTTCGCCAAAGTTGCGGCAGGACTGTACCGCTCCACAGCAATTTTGTGTTCAATAAATTCAGCCAAAGCGTGGTCGTTGCCGATTTTCAGCGGTCCACCTTTGGCTGTTTTATTGAGGTCGTACCGCTCTTGGGCAAGGTCGGGGGAGTAGGTTTTGTGATAAATCCACGTGCTGCCGTCCAAGTGGTCGTATGTGCCACGCCGCACTTCACGACTGATGGTGGAGTTGTGTACACGCAACAACCCCGCAATTTTAACGTTGGTATAGCCCAGTTTTAGAAACTTTGCAATTTTTAATCTGTCGTGCCATGTGAGGTGCTTAAAACCCTTCGTCATAATGTTTTTTTCCTATAATTTAACATTTATAGGAGTATAGCAGGATGGCGGGGTTTTGTCAAGGTTTTGATGACACAAAAGACGAGCAACCATAATTCCCAACTTGGGAATTTACGAAAAAGGAAAAACGCCCCCATTGCCGGAGGCGTTTTGTGTTACATATTTATTATCTTATCAAGGACTTCTTCCAAGGCAGGAGCGACTTCTTCAAACTGTTTTCGCAACCAGCGAATATCCTCTTCGCCCACCGCACTAACCTCGTTGGCACGGCGCTCAGTTTTGCCGCCATTTTATCTACTGCTTTTTCTTTAGTCATGAGAACAAATCCTTTTAATTCAAATTCAAAAGCCGTTCCGATTGGAACGGCTTTGTATGGTAGAAGTTAATAATTAACTGCGGCAACAATCATCAAAAAAGTCTTTGTCTAAAACAAGAATGTCATCAGAATGCTTTTTCAATTTAAGCAAATTTTGCCCTTTAACTCCGGTGCAGACGGTTGTTTTACCAATGATATTGAGAACATCTAAGGTAGGGATGTAATCGGTATCGCCACTAACAACAATCGCAGTATCGTATGCGTGCAAAAAACCTTTGGTAACAAGATGGGTAGCCATGTTTACATCCGTTCCTTTTTCAACAACAAAATAGGAAGCCGGATTGTTAATATCCATTGTATGAAAAGTAAACCCCGCAACTGGTCTTGCAACGTGCTGTCCTTCGATTACTGTAAAGTATCTTTGATTATTCAAACCACGAACCCATTCATATGTACGTTTGCGCTTTTCATCTTTCAAAAGAAAATCATCGGGCTTTGGTGCAAACAAAAAGGTTTTTACCAGTCGATTGTCGTCTCCCGATAACCGCTCAACAATTTTTTTAGGAAACAAGTTGTAGTCAAGTTTTGGTAAAGTTTCGTTTTTGTATAGTGTTTTAACGGCAATGTTGAAATTTTCAAAGTCTATGAACAGCATTACTTTTTGCATATTGTCCTCGTTAAATTAGGAAGTCTAAAGGGGATTATCGGCTCGAAAGCGAATAACCCCCATATTAGTCTAAAATGAGCAATTGCTTGCACAATGCTCCAGCGTGGTGTTCGCTGTAATACTATTATACCCAAAAACAACAGCTTTGTCAATACCTTTAGCAAAAATATTTTTGTGAATATTTTTATAATGTTTTTGTAAACATTTTCTACCACATATCATAACAAACCACAACCTTGTATCAAGATGACACAAAAGACGAGCAACCATAATTCCCAACTTGGGAATTTACGAAAAAGGAAAAACGCCCCCATTGCCGGAGGCGTTTTGTGTTACATATTTATTATCTTTTCAAGGACTTTTTCCAAAGCAGGAGCGACTTCTTCAAACTGTTTTCGCAACCAGCGAATATCCTCTTCGCCCACCGCACTAACCTCGTTGGCACGGCGAGCAACTTGATTGAAATTTGTTCCGATTTTTGATAGCTGTGTTATTATCCAATTTAGCTTGGTGAAGTCTACCTTTATTATACACCCATCGAATATCATTTTGCGGATAAGATAGGCACGGCTATCCGTTCCTGCCTCTTTCATCATGGTGTTCAGCAAATCGAGTTCTTCATCACTAAAATACAGCAACACAGGATTTGTTCTTGACCGCCCGCCAGTACGAGGAGTCGGGGCAGTATCGGCGGAGGCGTTAATTTCGTTCATGACCATCACCTTTGCATTTTGGAGCAATGCTACACTCCGCCTGCTTTTCAGCTCTACGGACTTCTCGTTCGGCAGTTGCGTTGGCTATTTGTTCTTTAAGGCTGGGCTTGCGGTCGGGGGTAGCCACCTCCGCAGGCTTCAGTTCGTGATGTTCAATATCAACATCAAAAGCACTTACAACGCCAACTCCATCATCAAATTGCACCCGAATGTTGTTGTCTTGGTCAGCAAGTCCAACAACTTGCCCAGCTTGACTTGTGGGGCGGTGGTAAATCCAGTCATCTACTTTGATTGTTGGCTCGACTTGCTCCGCTTCCCACGCCTTTTGCTTCGCCGCCTCTAAACCAGGCGTCTCCTTTATTAAGGTATCAAAATATGTTTTCCACAAGTGCTTATCTTCAGTTTCCCATTGGTCTTTTGTTCTATCGATGCTATAATACCTTGTATCTACACCATTTATCAAACGGTCAATTTTTACATACGGAAAACGCTCGCAGGGGTGGAATACATAAACCCTGCCGTCAAGTCTTAATTCGTCGTTTCTATCAATAGCGGCTTCCATGCTTTCTTTGTCGTAAAACCATTCTCTATCGTCGCCTAATCTTATACGGTCTTCAAATTGATAGTCGATATATCCGACTGGATAGACTTTGCCGTCATACTCTAATGGCACTTTTCCTGTTGCCATAAGTTCTTTCTCCGCCCATTCCTTCGGGAAAGCATACTCCATTTCACGCACGGCGTTCATGGTAAGTGAGGTTATTGGTATGCTTTCCACTTTGCCGTCTTCGTAGCCGAAGTCTACTTTGTAAAATATATCTCCCACACCTCCTGCGCTGTTGTAGCCGAAGTCGTATTCGTCCGTTACCCAGCCGGTGCGCCCGGTTTCGGCGTGATAGACTTCATCGCCGAACATGGGTAGGTTTTTAGAGATAAGCTGTTCAAGGCGTTCATACACATCCTGCCCGGTGACAGTACCAATAACATTGCTAATATCCGCATCAAGGCTGTGGAATATCGGTTCACCTTTGTGGGCGAATGGAATTTCGTGGTCGTGGTTGTTGGTTTCGTCAAGGACAATTTCATGCACACGGGCATAGCGATTGTCGGTGCGGTGGTCTGTGAACAGGTCAGAACCCTCGTATTCCGGGTATATTTCCAAGTCGCCCATGCCGTTCATTAGCAAAGCCACGCCGAGATTGTAGGCACTCGTGGTCTTGCCTGTGCCGCCTTTTTGGTTCGCCATTGCGATGATGGTGCAACGGTTGGGGTTAGTTTGGGTCATGGTGGGTCTCCTTTGATGATAAGTGTATTTGATTTTGTAGTTGACAAGCTCCTATTTCTTGCATATACTGCATATAGCGACAGAAATGGAGGTTTTACGACATGGAAAATATAAGTAAAATATTTGATATAATAAAGCATTTTGCCCACGGAGGTGCGGTACTTATTTTCGGCGTTGCCCTGCACATCACATTAGCTAACAACGAACATTTAGTATATACAGCAAACCTCTTTTTTTATCGGATGCTTGTATCTGCATACAATCTCCACCTCTTAAATGCTCTCGTTGGAAACAGTTATTTAATACTTTTAGTGGTCTATGTTTTTGATATACTGGATTTTTCTATGTATTATAGTCCAAAAGATTTTAATACATGGGATGATGTTATTCACTATGCAATTAAAGTTAGACCTCGCAAAAAAGGCAAAATACTTCTTGTGCTTTTGTATATTAAATACTTGCTGGCGGTAATAGCCCACTATTGGTTAGAAGTTGACATAATTAGCTATTTTTTTGCTGGTGTTGGAGAAACCGGAGCGATATTACTAACGATAGTTTTTGCTTTATTATTCCTTTATATTTGGCGTCTTGTTTATTTCGGATTGAACTGCAAACATTAGCGTTGGTAGTACATATTTTTTAATAACAACATCTCCAAAACGGCTTACTATATATACACAAGACACTTGCCAAAGCAAAAGCCACAGAAGAAGTTCAGACCCCCCTGTAAGTCTTGGCAAGGCAAACAAGCCAATCATAATAAAAAACAATGAATAAAGTCCACAAATAAAATAGCAATCATTAAGGTCTGCTTCTTGAAAAGCACCAACGTGTTTGCGATTTTTCGCATAGCAACAGGCACAACTGAAACCATAAATCACAAACACAAACAGCGAAAATAGTATGACGTGCATTAAGGTACTAACGAGAAACAACGACAGTCCGGCACAAAGAGAAACAGCAACCCCTAACAACAGCATATTTTTGAGTAGTTTTTTGTTCATCTGAATTTCTCCCTTAATGCCATGTTTCTACGTAGACAGAAAAATCACGTCCACAAGCAACATAGTGGTCAACGTGCATATATGCATCTGGTAAAAACACAGTAAAATAGCATTCCTTAGGGTTATCTGAAAACTGAACCACATAAAAAACAGGGTCTACATAAAACGGTTCTTGTTTATAGCGAGTAATGTGGCACGACTTGTATTTGTATTTTTTAGGGCGGTGTGTAATTTTATAATGAAGGTATATCAAGGCAATTCCCATAAATATAATCAAAATATTCCGAAACATTTTTTAGCCTCTTTCTTTGTTTGAAACGACGGGTATATTGTTTGGGTCGAAATCAACAAAATGAGCGGGAGTTAAAAACACCTTACGACCACGCCCGACCCCACCATAAAGATTGAGCCGCATTTGTGCTTTTTTCAATTTACGCACACGCCTCTTGCACTTTTTGCATTCGCACAAAAAGCTATATGATTTTCTTGTTGTTTTGCTTTTTCCTTTAGCCATTGCGATTATGGTGCAACGGTTGGGGTTAGTTTGGGTCATTGGGAAAGCTCCTTTGAGTTGAATTTATTGTTGGTTTGTGAAACGACAGAGGGCAAAATGCGATGAAGTTCAAGCGAAACTAAGTCGAATGCTCCCATAACCCCTGTTCTTTCCCCCATGCAAGATTAAATCTAACCTCACAGCCTTCGTTGCATAGAAACTCCATCGCTTGCAAAAATGTTTTCATAGAAAGACTTTCTTTGCGATGTTTGTGCCATGGGGGATAATTGAAGTGGTAGTAAAAGTTTTTTACAAGATGTTTTTTGTCGCCATGTGCCACTTCGAGACATAGTACAATTTCAAATATATCTTCAGGCATTTTTGTAACATAGGCAACTCGCTTCTTTTCCATTAGGTTATAGTTTTCTATGTGTTCTTTCAAAAAGTCGTAGCAAAAATTGTAACATTCTATAAAGTTGTTTAAGCGGTCATTCATCTCACTCGCCCCCCTCCTCGTCATCAACATATGTAACAGTATTTTGCGCCGCCAAAATGGGGCAATATGGCGTTCGTCCGTTTTGTAAAAGGCACAAAGCCTCCTCGCCTCCGACAGTACCTTTCCCCAATTCTCTGCGTACAACTATCCAATTAGTTCCGAAATATTTGCCAATAGCTCTTGCGGACACCCCACGCTCCCACATTTCCGCCAGCATAAGCCGCTCCTCTTCGCTAAACACTCGCATGAGCTTTTTGCGTGATTCCATAATACGCTCTTGAGCGACAAACGGGTCGTACATACGACGTCCAAGGTCATTTGTGCCGTCAATGCGCCCCTGTTTAAGTTCTCTTGACACAGCTGAGGAGAAAAGCCCTAATTTATGAGCGATAGCAACTTGTGTAAGTCCCATGTCCCATAGTTCTTTTATCTGCTTTCGTTGCTCTATGGTAAGGCGGTATTGTTTTTCTTTTGTGTCATTCATTGATTGGTTTCCTTTCTGTGGGGGCTTGCTTTGTGCAGTACGATGGCTTTTGATATGACGGGTCTTGGTGTAGGCGGGATGTGCGTTTGTATTCTCGTTTATTGATGCGAATTATGAACATAAGGAATGCCAAAACAATCGTTGCAACTAAAAACGCTATCAAAACTGCAGTAATAGCAAACCTTAGAAACGGCGACCGTGACTCAGCATAACTCACCCTAACTGCGGTTTCAGAAATGCGGCGTCCCGTTTCCTTGCAGTAGCTGTATATCCTAATGCGCCCCTCTTGTCGTTGGCTTGTTTGAGAAATAGAGCGACTTACAATCTCTGCTGGCTGAAAAAGAAATGTTGTTATGGGGAGATTGCTGTCTTCGGAAGCTTCGTCCGGCGAAGAGCCGGGAGCTGGGTCAAGGGTGATGAACTGCCAAAGGCAGATGCGGCCACCTTGAACAATAGACAACATTCTTGCGTAGCACAGGGGGCTTGTAGCTTTCCACCATGGGCGAAGTTGTAGAAAAAATTCTGTAGTGAATCTAACGCTTTGCTCCCCATCAGCTTCAAAGACTTCAAACATATTGTCGGGGACTTGTCCGTCTAATTCTTCGCCTATAAACGATTGAATTGTTTCTGTTGCGGATTGTTAGAATTGATATGTGGTATAAAAATTAAATCCTAAAAAAGCGGCTGTAATCATCACACCGAAACAAACAGCAGATGCAAAGCAAAGTACCCCACAATCTTTTTTCAAATATAAGATAATGCAAATAGCCATTATTGTAAAAGAAACAATTGCTGTTGCAATATATATTATTGCTGTTGTCATTTTGTTACCTCTCTTTTCAATTATCGTAATTCAAATCCATTTGCGGGGGCTAACGGCATAATCAAATTGTTTTAGCCAGCAACGCCCGCATTTTAATTTTTTCTCTCATTTTGGTTTCCTCCGTGTTGGGTTGCATTTATATTGTTCTGCAAAAAAACTATCACATCATTTCCACCATTTCTTTTTTTCTTCAACAAAGATAGGCTTTAATGTAGCATCAAATGTTTTGGTCTCATCAGCGAACGCACTATGTATTTCTTCAATTAAATCAGAAGCATCTTCAAGGCATAGGCTGTTTCGTATTGTAAAACAATTTGAACCCCAACCGCTACCAAACTCTACAAAAACAGAATAATGATTGGGTCGCTCTCTGTCCACACTTTTGGAAATCCTCCACGGAACTTGATTAGGAATGTTTACTATTGTTTTTCCTTGATTATCACTTTGTGCATAGATAGTCATTTATATTACCTCTTTATATATGTAAGAATTTACGTCATCTGAAAGTTTAAGCTGGCGTTATCCAATAAATCTGTCCGGAATAGTGACCATAAGCGAAGTCGCCAACTTCAACCATTGCCCCAACATCACCCCGCACACACCATTGGTCAAGATATGCTTGAACTTTTTGCGAGCATATTATTGTTTGATGCCGTTGACCTTGGGGCAGTCCGTAGATAAACTCGAAGTGCAATACACCACTCTTTTTGTCGAAGTCTTCCTGCGTTCCGCTGTAAAGTTTGTATTTCATGTTTTCTTCCTCTATATAAATGTAAGATTTTTTGACAACTACAAGCCGGCAATAAAACTCATACATCCTCGTATAACAATGCATTATTTTTGTCACGTAAAGATTGTGCCGGGTCTTCGTACATTCTACTAAAAAGAAAATAGAAGTCATCATATGCCTCTTGATATTTTGTTTCTAACGTGTACAAAAAATCGTGGAAGCCGTCCCATGCCTTTGCTTTTCTATCAAGGTCGTCTCCATAATCTCCATAATCCCAGTGTTCTAAATTGTAATATATTACCCCAACAATCTGACGAAGGTCGTTTACAGATAATTTTGTTTTACTTTTTTTCATTGTGGTTTCTTCCTCTTTATATATAAGATATTTTGACAACTACAAGGGTCTATTCGTGGGTTTTGACCCCACGGCTGATAGTTTCGGCATTATCTATCAGCCATTTATCTGCAATAGCCTCAAACTCACTAGAACATAACGCAATCTCGTGTGTCCAAACAGGACGCCCCACTAACTTTTCAATGCCAGCATGAAATACGCTGAACGGAGCACAAAGGCGGCTCTGTCTTAAATGTACGACTGCGACCGCTTCCTCCGAACAAGCCGTCCACCACATCGTGTGTTCGGCAAGGTGAACGCATTCTTCTTTTGTAAGGTTGTCTTTTAGTAGCGACAAAATTACAGCTGGTGCGGTTTCTGTTGTTAATTCAAAAATGTTTGGTTTCGCCATATTGTTACCTCTTTATATATGTAAGATTTTTTGACAACATCAAGGGTCTATTCGTGGGCTGTCTGCCCACACCCGACCAGTTTGAAAACTGGACAAACTTTGGTTGACCTTGCTCGGCGAAGCCACCACACAGCACCATTGGCAACCGCCACCAAAATTGGCAAAAACGGCGGGGCAAAACCTCGCCAGCGTTCACACATTGGTCATAAACCAAAGGAAAAAGAGTAGCATTTTCTCCGCCCACGATGGGGTGGTGTCTGCTACTCTTAATATTAGCAAAAATACTGGCTGATGTTTAGAGTTTTTTCTTGACAAACATGAGAAAATGTGCTATACTAATCAGACTATTAAGAGGTGAACATGACCAGAGAAACAATGTCACCCCAAAAAGGCAGACCAAAATCTCTCCCCCCGCGACTGCTGGCAATGGCACAGCATATTCGCCCCACCGCAACTGTCATTGACGTTGGCACGGACCATGGCTATCTCCCCGTTTTTCTTGCCCAGCAGGGGCATAGCGGACGGCTGATTGCCTGTGACATCGCCGAAAAACCGCTGGCGAAGGCACGGGACAACCTGTGCCGCCGCGGGCTTGACCAGCGAGTGGCTCTTGTCCTCTGTGATGGCATACCAACGATTTGCGGTGGCTTTGTCGGGGCGGTGGATATTGTTATCGCCGGAATGGGAGGTGAAACAATCGTCGGCATCTTGCAGGGGGCAGACCTGGCGAAATCCTCAGCCTTTGCAAGGGCAGATGTGACTCTGCTACTGCAACCAATGAGCCGAGCGGGCAAGCTGGAGGAGTATTTGCAGTCGCAAAATCTTGCTTGGCAAGCCTACGAAGTCCCAGAGGGACGGCGAAGGTATGTGTATTACGTGGTAAACCTATCATAGGAAAAGAAAACTGAAAGGACGCGAGGGAATAGTGAAAACAATGCGGGATGCCTATTTGCTCCCTGCGGCGTGGCCGCCCTCGCGCGTGGCGCGAAAAATGGAAAAAAGAAAAGTCAGAGGATATTTAGCGAACATATTCGACGGAATGGCAAAGGGGCTGTTTGCCTCGCTGATAGTCGGCACGATTATTTCGCAAATCGGTAGCCTACTTGGGAATATCGACAGTGCATTTATCGGAAGTGTGGCGTTGGCGTTGGAGCAAATAGGACGTGCGGCACAACTGATGATGGGTGCTGCTATTGGCGCCGGGGTAGCAATGAAACTTGTTGTCGGTGCAGACGGCGAGAAAACCATCAAGCCCTTTACCCTGCTTGCAGCAGTATCGGCAGGTGTGCTTGGTGCGGGAACTCTTCGATTTGCCGAAGGGGGAATTGCGGTGGAGTCTATTGTGGTCGGAGACCCCCACGGCGCACTGCTTGCCACGCTAATAGCCGTGGAGCTTATTCGACGAATCGAAGGAAAAACAAAGTTCGACCTACTTGTCATACCCTCACTTGTAATTATAATCAGCGGAACTATCGGACAAATTATTACTCCCATACTCACCTCAGCAATGGGATACTTTGGCGAATTTGTGGTGCGCATTACCGATATGCACACCCTGCCAATGAGCATTTTGATTGCAGTGATTATCGGTCTGACGTTGACCTTGCCCATTGTTTCTTCTGCCGCACTGTGCATTGCCATTGGCATTGGCATTCCGGCAGAAGGAGTGACCGAAATCGGCACTCTTGCCGCCGGAGCAGCTCTTGCGGGAGCTTCGGCACAAATGGTAGGCTTTGCAGTTGCATCTTTCCGTGAAAATGGTGCAGGAGGACTTGTCGCTCAAGGAATTGGCACGTCCATGATTCAATTCTCCAACATTATCAAAAATCCGTGGGTATGGCTTCCGCCCACTGTGGCAAGTGCAATTTCCGGCCCGATTGCCGCGGTACTCTTGAACATGAGAACAACATCCGTTGGTGCAGGCATGGGTACATCTGGACTTGTCGGTCCGTTCCAAACTATATATGCAATGGGAGCAAGCGGTTTTCTTCCTATGATTATTGCCTGTGTCATTGTTCCTGCCGTGGTTTCGCTTTTGGTTTCCGAACTTATGCGAAAAAAGGGACTTATTAAGGCTGGAGATTTGAAGTTATAGGGAGAAATATTCCTGCCTGGGGTTTGGAGTTGCTTTTAGTCGGGCGGTGGTAAACCCCACATCTGTAGGGACGACAACCTGCCGTCTCTACAAAAACACCCGTCTTGGCAGAAAAATACTGCCAATCCACCCTCTTCCCAAAAAAAGAGCTTTGGTGCGGTGCGCCCTTGACCTTTGCCTTTTCATTAAATCAATTTGCGTAGCAAATTTTCCTTCATTCTTCATTTTTAATTCTTCATTTTTAATTCTTAATTCTTAATTCTTAATTTCCCTTGCCCTCTCCACACTAATCCCAACAAAAGGACACTACCATGGACATTATCAAAATTTTATGCACTGAATTTAGCCTTAAACCTGAATACGTGGAAAACGTGATTGCCCTTATCGACGAGGGTAACACTATTCCCTTTATTGCTCGCTACCGCAAGGAGTTGACCGGGTCGCTGGATGACCAGGTTCTGCGTGACCTTGCGGACAGGTTAGAGTACCTTCGCAATCTACAAAAGCGGAAAGAGGAGGTGCGGGCTTCTATCGAGGAGCAGGGCAAAATGACGGAAGAAATCGCCGCCGCACTTGACGCCGCCGAGATTTTGTCCGAGGTAGAGGACATCTACCGCCCGTACAAGCCTAAGCGGAAAACCCGTGCCAGTATTGCTCGTGCAAAGGGGCTTGAGCCGCTTGCTTTGGCGATTCTTGAGCAATCCCCGAACAGCGAACCGCCACTTGCTCTTGCGGCGGAATATGTGAACGGGGAGCTTGAGGTGGCAACCGCAGAAGATGCCTTGCAGGGAGCGAAAGACATCATCGCCGAAATTGCGGCAGATGACGCTGAAGTGCGGAAAAATCTACGCCAGCAGTACCTAATGTTCGGCATGGTGACTTCCAAGGGAGCAACCGAGGAGGACAGCGTTTACGCCGACTATTACGACTTTAGCGAGGCATTCCGCAAAGTGCCGGGATACCGTGTGCTTGCCCTGAATCGCGGCGAGAAAGAGGGCATTCTAAAGGTGTCGGTGGAACTTGAGGACGCAAAGGCTTTGCGTGTGATTTATCACAGCTTTTTGAAGAACGGCTCTCCATGCACGGTTGCTGTACAAGCCGCCCTTGACGACTCGTGGTCACGGCTGATTGCCCCCTCCGTGGAGAACGAAATGCGTTCGGACAAGACGGCGGCAGCCTCCGAAGAGGCCATCCGTGTGTTTGGGCAAAACTTGCGCCCCCTACTCATGCAACCGCCTGTGGGTGGTCATGTTGTCATGGCAATTGACCCTGGTTTCCGCACAGGGTGCAAGGTGGCGGTGGTTGACCCCACAGGGCTACTGTTAGACACAGGGGTCATCTACCCTGTGCCTCCAATGAACAAATTCGACGAAGCCGAGCGCATCCTTGAGCGGTTCGTGAAAACTCACGGGGTGACGGTAATTGCCATCGGTAACGGCACGGCAGGACGAGAGACCGAGGCTTTTGTTGCCGACTTAATCAAGAAAAAAGCCGACTGGAGCGGCGTAGGATATGTTGTTGTCAACGAATCCGGGGCGTCGGTGTATTCCGCAAGCAAGCTGGCGGCGCAAGAGTTTCCCCAACTTGACGTGTCACTCCGTTCGGCGGTGTCAATTGCACGGCGACTGCAAGACCCCCTTGCGGAGCTTGTGAAAATCGACCCGAAAGCCATTGGCGTGGGGCAGTATCAGCATGATATGCCGCCCAAGCGATTAGACGAAACTCTCCGCGGAGTGGTGGAAGATTGCGTGAATGCGGTGGGTGTTGACTTGAACACCGCGTCCCCCTCTCTTCTTGAAAATGTTTCCGGGATAAACGCCGCAATTGCAAAGCAAATTGTGGTTTATCGTGAGGAAAACGGGGCGTTCCGTGACCGTGTGGCACTAAAAAAAGTGCCAAAACTGGGACCAAAAGCCTTCGAGCAGTGCGCAGGATTTTTGCGGGTGCGTGATGGGAAAAATCCGTTAGACAACACAGGGGTTCACCCTGAAAGCTATGCGGCTGTGAAGCAGTTATACGCCATCACGGACGCCAAAGATGCAGAGGGGCTTGCGGCGGCGTGCGAAAACGCCGAGCAAGTAGCCGAACAGGTGGGCATTGGCATGCCAACCCTGCGGGACATTCTCGCAGAGCTTGCAAAGCCGGGGCGCGACCCACGGGAAGAGCTGCCGCCACTTGTCCTACGCACCGATGTGTTGGACATGAAAGACTTGTACGTGGGCATGGAACTGTCTGGCACTGTGCGAAACGTGATAGACTTTGGTGCGTTTGTGGACATTGGTGTGCATCAAGACGGGCTGGTGCATATCTCCCAAATCGTCGACCGCTATATCAAGCACCCCTCTGAGGTGCTGACAGTTGGGGATATTGTCAAGGTGAAAGTAGTGAAAATAGAGCTTGATAAGAAGCGAATCGGACTGAGTATGAAAGATGTGAAGTGAGAACCTGAATTACCAACCGCTATTCAAAGGCGAAACAATGCAATTCACATATACTACTTGACAAAGAACAAAATGTATGGTATAGTATAATCAAGTTATATGATAATGATTACGAGAATGAAAATGCTTGTGAGAAATGAGGGTATAATTTGAAAATATTTATTTTCGATGATGATCTTGCTAAAAAGCAAAAATATGCAGAATTATTTCTTGCTTTTGGCAAAGAACACAATGTGGATTTTGAAATTATCATTTGTGATAACGAAACTGCTGTGGAACACCACAAATTAGGAATTGAAAAAGTTATAACCCACACAAGTGGCGGAGAACTGCGGAATTTTAAGCTGAATAGCATTTTGTATTACGAAACGCAAAATGGAAAAATTATCGTGTATTACGATGAGAACAAATCATTTGAATTTCCGCAAAGAAACATCACAATTTTGGAAAATGATTTGGGGACATATGGATTTTTTAGAATCCATCGTTCCTTTGTTGTAGCACTTAGTGCAATAGTCAGCCTAAAATACGATAAAGTTGTGCTACGCAACGGGACAAAGTTGCCGGTCAGCCGTGCAAAGTATGCTGCGTTAAAACAACAATTTAATGCACATAAAGTAAGTGTGTTGAAAACCTAAACACGGTGTCATAGTATTGGGTTTTGTGACAACACAATATTTGTTCCAATAAAGGGTTTTTACCCCCAGGGCAAGCCCTGGCTCTGCGCCACATTCTGCCGCATCGCCTCAAGGGGCGGGGTATGTACCCCCTTTCTTGACTTCGTTCGGTCATGCCTGTGCAAACGCAGTCGCGACACTCACTTCAACTTGTCAATCAAAAACGGACAGAACTGCTCAAAAATTGCCTTAAAAAGCAGAGGTGAGAGTAATTTATATCGCGCCCCTCGTGGGCGTGTGAATTGAAAGCAAAATTGCCGTTACTGGACATAACGAAAACATTGTCGCGCCCCTCGTGGGTGTGCTTTCTTGCTTTTGCCCCAATTATACCACCTCCTTGCTGTGATTGTCAACAGGTTTTTAGTCCAGTTTTTTTCAAAAAACTGGTCAGGTGTGGGCGGAAAGCCCACGACCTCGACATTTTTCTTCAGGTTGGGCTTTCATTAAATGAAAGCACTTTATTGTCTTTGCCTTCCCCTCTCACCATTCCCACAATTCCACGCCCCGCCGTTTGCCGTAAAACCTCGCCACCGCGTCCCCATCATCTTCTCGCTCGCCGCCTACCCGTGACATCAGGGCATATCTCAGCGCCTCCGGCAAGTGGGTGATGGCGTGGGGTTCGCCGGCGGCGTCCTCCGGGTTGCGTTTATCGAACACAAGAGAGGTCAGACAGCGGTACACCTCGGGGCAATTGCGAAAAATGCGTAGGCGGGGGATAGGTTCACCCTGTTGTAGGGGCGGATCTTGTGTCCGCCCGCAATGTTGGGCAGGTATCGTTTCACGGGCAGACACAAGGTCTGCCCCTACAAGTGAACCCTTGCCGTCGGTGACCGGCCTATCCTCACCCTGCAACCGCACTCCATCTGATACACTAAAATACTCCCGCATTGTGCGCCAGCCCATAACCCGTCTGTTGTCTGCTTTTAGCAGAGGAGGAAGGGTCGGGTGGCGGGACATAATCTCCACACCCGAATAGCCCGATTCCTGTCTTCTGTTCCACAGGTCAGGGCTGGCGACAATATAGGATATTTCATGTCCGACAGAACCGCACAGGGCAGCAACTTCCTCTGCGGCGGCGGACAATGTGAGGTTTGGCAGTGCAAGCTCGCGGTAGACAACGCAGTTTCCCGCCTCGTCCACCGCCAACAGCAGTACAGCCAGCATATCAAAGCCGTAATCAAGAGCAGCAAAATGCCGCCAGTGAGAGGGAATCTCGAAGAGGGTGCAAGTGTGCACATCATGGGACAATTCGGGGAAGAACTGCCCCGCAAACACATCCCAGCAACCATCCAACCACGCTTGCCGCAACTTAGGGGGAAGAGAGTTTAGGTGGCGGGCATAGTCAGGACAGGACTGCATAAGTGCGTCGTTGTCGTACACACGGGCGGGGATAAAGCTGTAGTCAGCCCCATCCTCCCCCTCGTTGTAGCGGCGGTCAACAAACAACCGCTTCACCCACGAATGCCCCACCCCACCCGGGTTACAGGTGAGGTACATCCGCTTAGGGAAGTCGTTTGTGCCACGAAGACAAGCAATAAGAGTGTTAAACTGATACTCACTCAGCTGTGTTGCCTCGTCCACTGCAATAACGTCATACTCCTGCCCCTGATAGCGAAGTGCATCTGATTCAGCTGCGCAAAATCCCAGCTGGATAACACTTCCGTTAGGGAAGGTAAAGACCTTTTTGCTTTCGGAAAAAGACACCACAGGGGAAAGCTCGGCAAGCAAGGGGAGAATGTGGTTGCCACGTAATTCGCTGTAGCTCCGGCGGAGCAATAAGCACCGCAATCCACCATAGCGAAGACACATCAACACCAGCTTGCGCCGCAACGCCCAGGACTTGCCACCGCCCCGCGCGCCGCCATAAGCGGTGTACCTCGTTCTTGAGGCGAAAAAATCGCGTTGCTTAGCGTTAGGTTTCCCACGCAAGATTAGTTTGTTCTCTCTGTTATCTTTTTTGTCTTTCGTTGACTTCTCTTTCATTGGTTTCCTCTCGGCTTTGAAAATGCACGCCCAGTATACCGCTCCGGCATAGTATGAGAAAATTGCGGAGGGTGGCAAAGAGAACCCACCCTGGGTGATTGAAATGAAAAAAGGGTTCGCTCAGTGCAAACCCTGATTTATTCGTGTCGCGTTGCGACGTTCGCTCACGCACTACGGACTGCTCCATTTCTAAAAAAAGCGTAAAGGACAACGCTTTCTTTTCAGAAATTACGCTGTCCTTCGGCGCTTACAAAAAACGCTTGGCGCACCCGAAGAGATTCGAACTCCTGACCTCATGGTTCGTAGCCATGCACTCTATCCAGCTGAGCTACGGGCGCTTGTGTTTTAGTCAACAATAAGCATTATACCACAACTATTTTGGCTTGTCAACCCCTTTTTGAAAAACATTTTTGTTTTTTTCACAAATTTGTTATTTTTATTGGAGTTATGCGAAAAGTCATAAGTAAACATCACCTCATCCCAACAACTCCGCCCCCCCAATAACCCAACTGGAAAAATCTTTTTCTTCACCCCGCCCCTCTCCCGCAAGAGGGGTTTTTATTTTACAAATTCCCTATTGCGTTTTCACAAAGAATATGATATTATATCTTGGGGTATTTTGTTTCCCCATTATTCTACTTAATTTGCGAGGAAATAGACATGAAAAAGGTTGTTATTGTAGGTTATGGAAACATCGGGCAATATGCCCACAAGGCAGTGGATGTCGCTCCTGATATGGAGGTAGTGGGCATTGTCGAGCCTAATCTTAGCGAAAAAACGGTGGACGGCATCCCCGTAGTGGCGAATATTGCTGACATTGCCCCATGCGATGTTGCCCTGCTTTGCACTCCAAGCCGCAGTGTGCCAGACCTTGCAGAGCCGTTGTTACGCAAGGGCATTGCCACAGTGGACAGCTATGACATTCACAACGATATTTTCGAGCAGCAACAGCGTATGTCCGCCGCCGCAAAGGCGGGTGGCACTGTCGCGGTTACTGCCGCAGGCTGGGACCCGGGGACAGACTCGGTGATTCGTGTGCTGTTAGAGGCAATGCTACCCAAAGGCATCACATATACAGACTTTGGCCCGGGGATGAGCATGGGTCACTCGGTGGTGGCTCGTTCGGTTGCGGGAGTAGCAGACGCACTGTCCATGACTATCCCAACCGGCACAGGAGTTCACCGCCGTATGGTGTATATTACCCTTGAGGTCGGGGCAGACTTTGCCACAGTTGCCGCCGCAATTAAGGCGGACAGCTACTTCTGCAACGATGACACCCATGTTATTCTTGCAGAGGACATTGACGCCCTTCGTGACATGGGTCATGGGGTGCGTATCGAGCGAAAAGGGGTGTCCGGGGATACTCACAATCAAAAGGTTGGCTTTGACATGAGCATCAACAACCCCGCCCTAACATCGCAAATTATGGTGTCCTGCGCCCGTGCCGCCTTCCGCCAAGTTCCCGGGTGCTACACAATGCCCGAACTGCCCCCCATTGACCTGCTCCCAGGTGAACGTGAGGGTATTATCCGTCGGTTGGTGTAAGGAGAGAATATGTCTAAACTCAAACAACGTGAAACTTTAATGTTGGTGTTATTTTTTATTGTATCTGTTATGCTTAATGCTGCCTCTGTTGTGTTTTTTATGGCACCTCACGAGCTTGCCTCGGCGGGAGTGGCAGGAATTGCGATTATTTTATATCACTTCACCGGGCTTGGTGTGGGGTTTTGGATTCTGTTTATAAATATTCCGTTGATTATTATAGGTATTATTAAATTTAAGCTAAAGTTTTTTGCAACTACTATCGCCGCTATAGTTTTTACTGCGGCATTGGTTGAACTCATTCCTCTTGTTATTCCGAACACCCTTATTCCTTTCACGGATAATACACTGCTTGCAGCAATTGTTGGGGGTGCTTTTCTTGGAATTGCTGTTGGCTTAATGTTTCGTGTGGGAGCGTCCCACGGTGGAACTGATATTGTTGCAAAACTAATTCGTTTGAAGTATAAACACATTCAAACCGGGAAATTTTATATATTTTTCGGTGTAGTTATTATTTTAGCAGGTGCGATTGTATTCTGGGACCACACCCTGCTGTTGTACTCTGCGATTTGCGTTGTGGCAATGTCCTTCTCGACTAATATGGTGCTGTACGGAAGCGACGAGGCGCGCATGGTGTACATCATCACCAAAAGCGACAGCAACATTTCCAAGCGACTTACAACCGAGCTAACCCTTGGGGTGACTTATATTCAGGGGAAGGGTGCGTACTCGGACAACGACAAAAAAGTCCTGCTGTGTGCCATGCGTAACCACACCGTGCCAAAAGCGCGGCAGATTGTCATGGAAGAGGACGAAAACGCCTTTATGATTGTCACCAAGGCAAGCCAAGTGCTTGGCTGGGGATATAAAAAGTTGGATAGTGTGGACTTGTAGGGGTTTGCTAAGCAAATAATTGGCATCAAAGTTAAGAGGAGATTATGGAAAACATTCATCTTATACTACGCTCAGGGTATCCCGAGTACCCAAAAAAAGGCGGCACAAAATGGACTGTTACAAGCGATTCCATAACGATAATTGTTGTCGAAAAAGATAAGAAAAATAAAATTATCCCTATTGCAGACATAAAAAAAGTTTCTTTGAAAGTCGGCAGACCAGGTGAAAGTATATCGAATTGCTTACAAATCGAAACTGTTCTTCCAATAAGAATCGAGTTCATCTATTTTGATTTTGCTGATGCGGGCATTGTCCGCGACATATACAATCACATCATAAAAGCAAATCCAAACGTTAAACATTCTCTTAAAGAAAAATCATTGAAAAAAACCTTGTCTGTCGAAGAGCGGAAGCCTGTTTTGCTGGAAAACGATTTGGTTATTCACTCGTATAAATACCCCAAAAAAGGCGGCAAAAAATGGACTGTAACAAGTGATTCAATAACGATAAGTGTTGTAGAAAAAGATAAGAAGAACAAAACAATATCTATTGCAGATATTGAAAAAATCAGCCTGAATGTCGGCAGACCGGGTGAGATAATATCGTACGATTTGACTATCCATGCGAAAAACAGATTCTATACAATTTATTTCAACTATGACGAACTAAATATCGTTATGGGTATTTGCGACCACATCGTAAAAGCGAATCCGAATGTAAAAACTTCTCGTAAAGAAAGACGGTTAAGGGAGGACCGCTCGTATATATCAGAAGTACAAAATGAAAATGCAGAAACATATATGTTAGACCATGGTCAAGTAAAGGTGGAATTAGACGGCAGTTTTATTAGATTTACACGAAGAGGGTTTCTTAATTTCAGACTTCACGGTTTGGATGGGACAAAATCAATTAACATTAACTCTATCACAGCGGTTCAGATAAAAGAACCACGCCGAGTTGTTGGTTATATTCAATTTACGTTGCCCGGCGGAATAGAAGACACAGGCGGGGCATTGTCTGCAATGAGCGACGAAAATAGCATACCTTTATATACTGTAAAAGAATTTGAAAGTGCGAAGAAAATCAAGCAATATATTGAAAATATTCTATCAAACCAAATCACATCCGGGCTGCAACCCCAACCCACACATAGCGTAGCAGACGAACTTGCCAAACTTAAAGTTTTGTTGGACGATGGCGTTATTAACCAAGCGGAATTTGACCATAAAAAGAAAAAATTATTGGGTATGTAGATATTGTTGGAGTAGGTCAGCCCACTTATTACAAACAAAAAATTCTCGTCCAGCACCATGAAACCACCAAAACAACACAACAGGAGACACACATGAACCTAAAACAAATACTACACGGATTGCTTGCCATTCCTGCTCCCTCCGGGTTTGAGCGGCAAGCAAGACAGCCGCTGTCCGACCTGCTGGGAGGGATGTTCGACGAGCATATCACCACTCCGGTGGGCAACCATATTTTCGTCAAGGGGTGCGGCAAAAAGAACGCTCCCCGTTTGCTGTTGGACGCACACTTTGACACTATCGGCTTTTTAGTAAGCGATGTGTTAGACAGCGGTCATGTTCGTGTGGTCAACCTTGGGGGAATTGACAGGCGCTCGCTTGTTGCCGCAGAGGTGACAATCCACGCAGAGCAGGACATTCATGGGGTTTTCACCGCCCCTTCTGCCGTGCCAATGAGCGACGCGGACGCAAAAAAGCTCCCTGAACTGAAAGAATGCTTTATTTTCACCGAACTAACTGCCGAGGAGTTGCGCGCCAAGGGGGTTCGTGTTGGCGTGCCTGTTACATACCGAAACGCTCCACTTGATTTAGGGGAATGTGTTGTCGCACCGGGGATGGACAACCGTGTGTCTGCGGCGGCACTGGTTCATGCTGTGCAATTGTTAGAGGGCGAGAAATTGCCGTGTGACATTCACCTGCTACTGTCCTCCACCGAAGAGGTGGCGAACCAACCGGGAGCGAAAACCGGGGCGTTTGCCACTGCCCCACAGGCGGCGATTATCGTTGACGTAAGCTGGGGTCACTCGCCTGACGGCGGGGATAAGTCCAAGTGCAGCGAGCTTGGCAAAGGGGCAGACATCACCCGTTCAATCGAAGTGAGCCGTGCCATGGCAGAGGAGATTATCGCCCTTGCTGTGGACAAAGAAATCCCTCACCAAGTGTCATTGTCACCCCGCTACACCGGCACCAACAATTCGGTAATTGCCTACTCAAACGCCGGCGTGCCAAGTGCAGTTATCGGCATTCCCTTGCGAAATATGCACACAGCAAACGAGGTAGCGTTACTGTCTGATGTGGAGGCGGTGGCAAAATTAGTTGCGGAATACGCAAAAACATTTAAGGGAGGGGCGTAGAATGAGCTTTAATCTAACAGAGAAAATCGGGCTAATCGAAAAATTGTCCGCCGCTTTTGGGCCATCCGGTTGCGAAGATTTAGTTGCAGATATAATCACAGAAGAACTTTCCGGCACAAAAGCTGACGTTCGCCGTGACCCATTAGGAAGCGTAATTGCCCACATTAAGGGCAAAAGCGCAGAGAAGCGAATCCTGCTGTCTTGTGGCATGGACGAGTGCAGTTTTATGGTGAATTCGGTGGACGATAGCGGCTTTATCAAATTCGAGCCGCTGACCAAAACCGACCCTCGTGCTCTGCCGGGGCGGCGAGTGATGGTCGGTGATGCCTCTGTGCAGGTCGTTGGCGTGGTATGCTCAAAGCCTATTCACCTGCAAAAAGGGGACGACCGCAAAACCGCTCCCGACCCGGACAAACACGCAATTGATATTGGTTGCACCGACAAAGAAAGTGCCGAAAAAATCGCTACTGTGGGCAGTTATGTGGTGAACCACGGCGAGTTTGCCCACCTTGGAAGTGACTGTATCATGGGCAAGGCGTTAGACAGCCGTGTTGCCTGTGCTATCCTGATTGAAGAGGCGAAACGATTAGCCAAGGCGACCCCCGCTTACGATACATACGTTGTGTTCACAAGCAAAGAAAAGGCTGGACACAGCACTTTGCCGCCTGCTGTATATGGCATTAAGCCAACGGATATTATTATTTTAGACTACTCTGCCGAAAACTCCCTGCCGAAGTCTGACGAGATTGGGGCGTGCAAGCTGGGGGATGGACCAATGCTTGCTATGTGGGACGCTGTGGCACTTTATCGTGGGGGTGCGCTGTACGCAAAAGCACAATCCACCGCCGAAAACTTGGGAATCGCCTTGCAACTTGGGCGGACGGCGAACGCCATGTCCCACGCAGGGCGAGCTAACCTTGTTGGGGTGGGGGCTGATGCCATTTCGGTTGCACTCCCATGCCAAAACCCACACACCGCCGCCAGTATTATGAGCAAAAGCGATATTGAGCAAACGGCGAGGTTGCTGTCTGGATTGGTGGGATAGAAACGGATAATGCAAAAACAAAAACCCACCTCAAATACAGGGGTGAGTCAGACTGAAGAAAAGGTCAAGACCGCGGGTTATGCACCCACACCGCACAAGTTTTTTGTAAAAAACTTGACTAAAAACTTTTTCTCACAAAAGCATTTCATGCTTTTGTACCAAAGTTTTTGAGGTTCTTAGGAACTTTTTGAAAAAAGTTCCTAGGTGGGGTTTGGGGCAACGCCCCAAAGTGTTTTAAGGTTTTTCTTCAGCATGAACCCACCCCTGCATTTGGGGTGGGTTCATGCGTTGATATTTTTATTCTGCTCTATGCAAACGGTAAGCTATCGTACCAAAAATTGTAAGGATTAGTTCGTTTTGCGTAACAATGAAAGTCGTTTGGTTGTATTCATTTAGAAAATCATCGAATACTGTAAGTGTAATTATTCCATCGTATATTTCCCAAGTTCCGGGTCCGCTCTCATCGTATTCAGTTGCAAAAGCCACCCCAGCTTCTTGCAAATCTACAGAAAGCTCTGTGCCGTGACAACAAATACACACCCACAACCCCATAACATCACTAACTTGGGCAGCGATAAGCGGGGTGTCGTCCTCGTTTTCATAACCTTCGCGACTGAATCTTTGACTAAAACCAAAATGAAGTCTGCTTTCATCTACGAACCATGTTTGATAATACCTGATATTCACCGTGTTTCTGTTGCCTTGCCAAGTATAGCTTAATGGGTTACTGACACCATCCTCGATGTTCTTAACTCTGGTTAAAGTATAGTCCTCGTCAATGCTCCAAGTGCCTTCACTTTCAAGTACAAAGTTGATATCTTCTGCCGCACCGAGAACTGTTGTGGTATCTTTAGAGTGCCACGTACCATCAGAATTAAACGAGAGTTGCCAGTAAATAACCACAGTATTGACGTTTTCCATGGTGGTTTTTCGATGCCACTCACCTATAATCAGTTCCCGCGGGTCGGTAATTTGGGTATGTTCGTTTTCGCCCTCTGTTTCGCTGCCGCAACCAAACAAAAACGCTCCCGCTAATATCAACATCAAAACTACCATTGTTAATGCAATAACTTTTTTCATTTGTACTCTCCTTTGTTTTTGCAATTACCCACAGGTAAAAAGTCACCCCGCAATCCATGATTGCAGGGGTGTTTTATTGGAGGTGCCACCCGGATTTGAACCGGGGGTGGAGGTTTTGCAGACCTCTGCCTTACCAGCTTGGCTATGGCACCAAAATAATAGCTTATATATTAGTGAAGAAAAAGGTCAAGGTAGTGGGCTTTCCGCCCACACCCGACCACCTTTTTGTAAAAAGGTGGAACAAAAACTTTTTTCTTAAAAGCATGAAATGCTTTTGTATTAAGGTTTTTGGGGTTCTTAGCCCCTTTTTGCAAAAGGGGCTAAGTGGGGTTTGGGGCAACGCCCCAAGGTGTTTTATGGTTTTTCTTCAGGTTGAACTTATATATTATAAGCTATTTTGCTAAAATTGTCAATAGGTTTTTGAAAAAAACTTTGTAAAAAACTTTGTAAAAAAATTTGTAAAACATAAATTCACTCTTCCATCTCACCATCTAACGGCACAACACACACCACACGAAACACTTCGCCGTCGTCAATTGCGATACTTCCTCCAATTGTCACAGCACGGTGTTGCAAGTTCCGCAGTCCGCTACCTTTGCCCACTTTTTTCACCACTCCATCGTTTTCCACACACAAGCGAGCAAGAAATGGAGTCACATCAAGGGTCACGCTTATATAAGTAGGGCGGGCGTGGCGGGCACTGTTGGTCAAACATTCCCGCAGGCAAGACTCAAGCATATTCCATGCGTAAATGGGAATAATTTCGCTGTTTCCGTGGCAGGAAAAAGCCACTTTGTGGGCAGGAAAGCTGTCGCACAGCTTTTGCAAACGCTCCACTCCAAGTTCAGTCACCGCGGACAGATTATGCACCGCCTCACGGATTTTGTTCGCCCCATTATCAAGGCGGTCAAGGGCAATATCGTACAGCTCCAACACATCTTCCTCTGTTCTCTCCAGCATAGGTCGCAGGGTTTGGAATGAGATAAACGCCGCCACAATCTCGTGTCCTGCGTTGTCGTGAATGTCCCGTGAAATGCGGGTACGCTCCGACACAATGGACATTCGCTCCACCTGGGCGATAGCGTCGGTTAGCTCGCTGTGCATGGTTTCCATTTCATACATTCTGCTGGCGTCGCTGTCACGCAGGTGCAAAAGTCGCTCCCGCTCCTGCTCAAAAGCAGTGTTAAACAACTCGGACACCAAAATCAAGCTGATGACAATATATTCTCCACCCATAAGCAAAAGCATCACGTCAAAAAGAATGCTGCTTTTCCAAATTCGCTTAAATCGCCACCGCAAAAGGGTCATTATAATCACGAACAAAAGCAGGAAAAAGCCTGTTATGTTCCCCTCGGCTGTCAGCCAGCTGAGGTATAACAGGCTAAATCCTGCAACTTTGCAGAGCCAAAATAATAGTTTAGGCGAAAGGTTGTTCATGGGTACTCGGGCGCGTAGTTATTTTTCCCCGTTCTGCACTTTTTCAATAGGTACAGCTGTTGTATGAGGTATCGGATGCCATTTTGTTGCTTTGTTAAAGAAACAAGAAAGATTTATCGGTATCCATGTTATGGTAAACCAAGGGAACAAGAGCATAGCCTTAACCATGCCATTTCGCTGTCCATAACATTTGCATACAAAAAAATTCACCAAAAAGCCAACAAGCAAACCGGAAAGTATACCGCCAATATGGAAAGCGCTTAAAATATCAAGCAAATTCGGCGACGAAAAATCTGCGAGTATTATGCCATTCACAAAGAAAAATATACCCGTAACAATGCCGACGACTTGCATTATTGGTGCCATGAAAAACAGCGTCAAATCAAGGCTGGCTATGTTTCGTGTTTTCACAAAGCTCCAGAATAGTTTGAAATAATATTTTCGCAGGTTTTGCAAGGCACCGGTCGACCACCGCCTGCGTTGATACCACGACGCCTTAAACGTGGTCACGTGTTCGTCGTATGTAATAGCGTCTTTTACAAATACAATTTTCAGTTTATTTATGGCACACTGGGAGGTAAACTCCAAGTCGTCTGTCATTGTTGTGGTTTCGTATTTGTATTTATCAATGGCTTCTTTGGTAATCATCCAGCCGGTGCCGTTAATCGCCGCCGAACCCCTTAGATACATTCTTGAAGTGCTGATGAAAAAGTTTTGCAGGTAAAAGTAAATGGTGTAACTACCGGTTAAATAGTTATCTTTCGGGTTTTTTGCATCTCTAAACCCTTGTGCCACAACATGACCCTCGCACAATGCGTCGTTCATTCGTCTAACAAAGTTTTTGTCGACAACGTTATCAGCATCAAAGTTAATATATGCATCAATATCCGTACGTCCGACAAGGGATTTGAATGCATGGTCCATAGCATCCCCTTTTGATTTACAGGCACGCGTTGTACAATCAATAATCGTAGCACCAAGCCCGGCTGAAATTTCTTCGGTTTTGTCGGTGCAATTGTTTGGAATAACAAAAATTTCGATTAGTTCTTTCGGGTAATTTTGCTTGTGAATGCTGTCAATTAAAAGATGAATAACATCTTCTTCGTTGCGTGCGGCGACAAGAATGCCAAACTTATGCTTAGGTTGGTGGTTGCCTATAGTAAACTTATTTTTACCAAAGTCCCGAAAGCAAAATAGACTTGTTAGCAAAAAATATGCCCCGTATACCGCTAAAATTACTGCAAATGTAGAAAATATAATGCCTAACATACTGTTCTCCTAAATTATTGCTCCGCCGAATAAAAGACTCCTAAATTAATCCCCCCGAACATCAACATATCGATGTTCGGGGGTAGTTCGCCCTTGATAGTCACATTATCACAATTATACCACACTTGTCGAGTTTTGTCAAGGGGTTTTATAAAAGTCATAAAAAATTAAGAATTGTTTCAACCTTAGAAAAAGGTCAAGGTCGTGGGCTGTGCGCCCACACCATACGAGGCGTCCCGCTCCTGCTGTGACTTTATCCCCTGCTTCGGCGGGGGATTTTTTGTTTTGTGGGGGCAGGAACGGAGCTTGCGGGTTGTCATGCCTGGCAGGTGGAGAAAATATTTTAACCGATATTTCAATAATTCGTGTAAAAATCGTGTACACAAAAACAAAAACCGCACGAAAATGCGGTTTTCCTCTGACAAAAAAGATGCACAATAGGTGATTGAAAGCAAAAAGGGCTTGCACTAAACAAAGATAATACTTACATCCCGCTACTGAAACAACAGCTTGATGAAGTTGACAAACGATTGAAAAACATTCTTCTTGCTATTGAGCAAGACGTGTTGATTTGCAGTTCGTAAAGCTCATTTGCAAGACGGTCGATAAACCGCCATTGCACTTGCATTTCAAAGCGTTTTCTGTAAGTTCTCGCTTGACTTTCTCCGAAAGTTCCGCTGAATAAAATTCTGCATAACCCTCCAAAAGCGACTCCAACAAAATCCCAGTAGAGTCCTCTGCAATACGCTCGGTCGCGGACACCACTTTGACACCATTCTTTTTCAGAATGCGTTTGTAGTGAGCGGAGTCGTAGCGGCCACGGGAGAATCTGTCCAATTTCCATACGATAACCATGTCGAACAAGCCTTTGGCACTATCTTTCACCATACGCTGAAATTCTGGGCGGTTGTCCGTTTTCGCCGATAATGCTCGGTCTATGTAGGTTGTGAGCAGGGTTATTCCGTTCTTTTCGGCGTACTCCTTGCGCTCTCGCAGTTGCCCCTCGATGGACTCTTCACGCTGGTTGTCTGAACTGTAGCGGGCGTATATCACGGCTTTCATGGGTGGTGTCCTTTCGTGGGATGAGGTTGGTGGTGACATTATAGCGTAGATTGGGGTGAATGTCAAGTTTTATTTTGGGTAACTGCGAAACAAAAAGGGGCAAAAATGCCCCTTTTCTTACTCCGCTCAAATCATATTATCCCTTATCCGTGCTAACAACGCATCCACAGGAGATAAAATCTCCGGTGCATCGTTAGCCGAAAGAGAATTGTTCATCTCTGCCATCATTGCATTGTGGTTTTCAACAAAAGCAGGTGTCATAAAGTCCCATCGTTCCATTGTTGTTTCAACCCACGCTGTGTCCGCCATGAAAACAGAAGTGAAAGGGACAAAGAGTGGATTCGTGAGGATGTTGGCAATACGACCTAAAATTTCTCGGTCTTGTTCCGCCCTTATCTCTTCCAAATAAACAATGTCTTCCTCAGTAAAATCTTCTAACGAAAGTGGAGGACGATAAGGCAAGTGTGGAATTCTTATCTCAATTACAATATCACCTTCCCTTAGAGTAAAAGAAGAAGGTGTTATACCGGGAAACGTAGGTGCCATCTCAAACATGGGACGGCGTGTTTGTCCGGGCGAATACATAACCGACACTTGCACCCCGCCCTCAAGAAAATAATCGTAGCCGAACCTGTCAACCGCCACAGATAACACTTCAATGTTTTCTGTTCCCAGTATATCTTCTGCTGTAATTAGAGGAAGCTGAAAATACCACCCATCTAATTCCAAATAAGTGCGTAACCAAAAGTCGTCTGGATTTATGGCTCTGTCACCCATAGCAAATCTGTAGAATGCTTCAACATTAAGAAATGTTGTTGGAAGGCGAGATTCGTCGTTATCTTGACTTGGTGGATTATTTAAAATATGTGTTTCGTCATCTTCATAGCTTGGTGGACGATTCAAACTCTGTCCGTTGCCTTCATACTCCTTACAAGCAACAAAAATGAACAACAACATAGTTAAAGTAAGTGCTAATGTCATAATTCTTTTCATAACTTTTCCCCTGTTACAATAAGATTACGAGTCAAGGCACGACAGCCAGTCGTGTCTTGATTCGTTTAGTTGCCTAAGCTACAATAAGGGGAGCAATTGGTCTGACGAGGTTCTCCTGGGATTAACCACATCCGACTGAAAGACTGTCAGCCAACCCCTTGTTGCAGCGTTCATTTTAAGCAGGTAGAACCACGATGGACAAGTCCATCCGGCGTTCGTGTCACCCAACAGATTGAATCGGCAATGTAATAACGGTTGTAAATCAATTGCAAAAACAATTACTGGAGGAACAAAACTTTGAACACACCAAACGGAAGGACGCGAGGAACAAAGTGCAAATGCAGCACACTTTTGTACGCGATTTCCCCTCGCGCGTGGCGCGTATGAATGCAGTAGGAATTGACGTTTCCAAAGGGAAAAGCATGGTTTGTGTCATGCGCCCCCCTTGGAGAAATCGTGGCTTCACCATACGAAGTCGCCCACACCAGGAGTGAACTCAGCGAGTTGGCAAAATCGCTGAAAAGCCTACCTGGAGAGACGAAAAGCCGGAGCCCGGCGGGCAAAAATGGTTAGTTGAACCAATTTTCGTCAGCGGCGACTCGCCGCCGTGCGCTCCATGATGCGGGTTTGTTCGTTTGCACGGTAAACCCGCAACTTATTCACGGTTTCGGGAACAACACCATCCGAAAAACCAAGAATGACAAGAAAGATTCGGCGAAAATCGCAAACTACGGGATAACCCATTGGCTGGATTTGCCCCAGTTTCAGCCCGAAGAGGACATTCGGCATATGCTGAAAGTCTTCAGTCGACAGTATTCCAAGTACACAAAGCTGAAAACAATGCTCAAAAACAACCTCATTTCGTTCACCGACCAAACTTTTCCCGGAGTGAACGAGCTTTTCTCTTCGCCACCGAAAAAAGACGGACGGGAGAAATGGCTTGATTTCACGACAAAATTTTGGCATTGCGAATGTGTTTCAGGGCTTTCGCAACGAGAATTTACCGAGCGTTATCGCAAATGGTGCAAACGAAACGGCTACAAATTCAGCGACACAAAAGCCGAAGAGATTTACTTTGCTTCCGCTGGTCACGTTTCGGTCATGCCCAAGTGCGAAATGACGAAAAACCTTGTTACACAAGCAATTTCTCAGCTTAATTCCATCAATGAAAGTATTGCTTTTGTGGCTGGCGAGATGAGCAAACTTGCCGCACAGCTGCCCGAATATGGCATAGTTATGGACTTTTATGGCGTGGGCGAAGTGCTTGGTTCGCAGCTCATCGCTGAAATTGGAGATATTTACCGTTATCAAAAGAAATCTTCCCTTGTTCGCTTTGCAGGACTTTGGAAAACAGCTCTGGGCAGTTCCACGGCAGAGAAAAAATCTCCAAACAAGGCTCTCCGCACTTGAGAAAAACGCTTTTTCTCGTGATGAACTGCATTTTGCAAAACTCTCCTGACGGCGACCCGATTTACAACTTTCTTGAGCGAAAACGTGCCGAGGGCAAGCATTATTATTGCTATATGAATGCCGGATGTGCCAAGTTTTTGCGTATTTACTACGCTCGTGTCAAGGAGCACCTTGACAAATTTTACGATGACGCTATCACGCCTTAGATAAGGCGAATTGGCGTAGCAAATGAGGCTTTTCTAAGGCGGCAAGTGCGAATTTTTCGCAATTTCTTTCCGCCTTGTTCGGCGTGGGGGGATGCTGTTAGCGAAAAAACTTTAACTTTTTTCAAAAAAGGCCTTGACTTTTATTAGCAGGTCTGTTACCGTTGTTGTAAAGGGAAAAACGCAACGAATCACCTTGGGTAGCCATTGCGTCGACCCACAATTCTTGACCTTGGGTAAAACTTGTGCCAGTTATCCAAAGCTCAATACGAGGTGCCATGACCCCCCAAAACCAAGCCTCTCTACCCTCGCCGACCCAATTTCTTCCACGAACACCAAGGGCGCACCATTGGCACAGGTTGTGCATAATCCTGAACATTGCCGCACCAGCATTGAATTCCTCGTAATGCCCTCTCGCCTCGCAAAACCAGAGCACAGTGTAGGCGGTCGGCCGCCTGGGCGAAAAGGGGGCAGGTTATGCCCCCTTTTTTTCTACTCCGCCACCTGCTGTTCCCTCATCGCTTCTGCTTCGCGTTCGGCGCGGGCAGCGGCTACCTGTTCATGCACCACTTGCGCTTGTGCCATCACGTCCACAGGAATTGGCGCGCCGATTTCGTGACCGCCGCGGTAGGCAAGATAAGCCAATGCCTCACGGGTGACAGTAAATGACGGTTCACCACCTTCTGTGCTTATCATATTCGGGTGCGAAATAATCTCCCCAGCTTCCATAAGGGACGCATTGCTCGTTGCGCTTAACGCCCCGCCGGTGTATGGGTTTGCTATCCAAAACACAGCGCCCTCGTTTACTGTTGGAAAATAGAAATTTCCATTTATGGGTCTATCTGCAAATATCAAAAATTCTTCGCCTATTGGCATCTCAACCCGCCAATCAAAGAAATTTGTGTGACCATCAAGTGTGCCGCCCAATTGCTCAATTTCAATTGTATCACCTGGGGATTTATCCCCATAATACATTTCGGTAATTAACAATTTTGTAGCTGTAACTATAAGCGAACTTCCTTCCATAATACTATCATGTTCTCTAAACACCCTTTCGCTTAGCACAATACCACGAAAAGCGAACCTTGAGTATGGACTATCTATCCAATTTCCACTGTAAGAAGAATAAAATCCTCCATCTACTATGCGGCCAATTAGGTGTTCAAGTCTTGAAATTACACTTGGCATAGCATGAATTGGGGTAACTATCATGTCGTCTGTAATTTCGATAGCGTTAGGGTTGTGTGGCCAGTCGGGTAATTGTACCCTTGTTTGTTGGTTTACATCATTCTGCGGTTGTGAGTCATTGCCGTTAGTGCAAGCGGCAAGGGTTAGTAGTAGCATTGTTAATACAAGTGCTATAGTTAGAACCTTTTTCATAATGTTTTCTCCTAATTGTTTAATTTGTTAATATGATTATAAAGTTAGAACATAATACAAAGTTTCAACTGTGTTCCATGAGCTAACAGGATAGTCACGTTGTTTAATTTGTACCGGGGTGCAGTCTGTTGACATTCCAGAAATCAAAGATAGTTGGTCCCCACATTGTGTCGAAATTCATATTGCTTGGATGAAGCATTATACTTCCATTGAAAGGCACATGACTTGGTCTTGGAAGAAGATCTCCAAGCCCAAGGGCATGACCAAACTCGTGGGCACTTACATTTCTTATTACATTTCGTAAATTTTGACCTTGGGTTCTAGAAAAATATTCTATTTGATATGCGTTCATGACAATACCCCATAGTCTTAATGTATGAGAGTTGTAAGCAGCATGGTTTTCTATATGTAGCGGTATAAACATCCCCATGGCACCTCTAAGTGTAGTGGTATCAGTGCCAAAACTAACTCTGTTGTGCGAATTATCGTCACGAACAAAGGCAATAATGTCATTAGCTGCACTCCACCATTCCATGCCGATCAAAGTTTCAGACAGCCACATTGCAGAGCCGCCGTTAGCCGAAACTACTGGACAATTGATGGGATCAAAACCCACACTAATTAAACCGGCAGGTGCATGATACCAAAAGTATTGGTGGGCACGACTCGTGTGATATGGAGTACCAACATGGTCGCCGATATGGACGACCCGTTGTACAGAAGTCCATATACCTCCCCGAGACGCCGAAATTGTTATCACAAGTCGTTGTGCAAACTCGCTTGGTCGCACTGTGTAACTTGTTTCAACCAATGCAAGATTTGCACCCCATTCGACAACCCCCGGTATATAGTTGCCGTTTATGAACACCTCAATCCGGTCTGCTCCGTGGACAAGAGCACTAATGGGAATGGTGTTTGGCGTTCTTGTCACATGGCATATTGTCATTCTTGCGTTAATGTTTGGTGCGGGAGTTACGTCGGTTATCCGTGGGGCTTGGGCATGCGCATTCACCGTCACATACCGCACTTCTGTTGCTGTCACAACACCTGTATTTGCCCAAAAAGACTGCACCACAAGGCGGTTTGTGCCAAGATGGTTCATTGGAACTATAACCGTATTTGAAACGGTATTTCGCTCTCCAAGAGTGTGAAAGAACACTCTGTTACCGTTGTTGTAAAGGGAAAAACGCAACGAATCACCTTGGGTAGCCATTGCGTCGACCCACAATTCTTGACCTTGGGTAAGACTTGTGCCAGTTATCCAAAGCTCAATACGAGGTGCCATGACCCCCCAAAACCAAGCCTCTCTACCCTCGCCGACCCAATTTCTTCCACGAACACCAAGGGCGCACCATTGGCACAGGTTG
>Ga0209755_10001029_pt1 | contig 46654 bp, 47 predicted proteins | sample TergutCo191P1_FD_187301 | JGI IMG/M metagenome (GOLD analysis project Ga0209755, IMG submission 187301) | Cornitermes sp. P1 segment gut microbial communities from Petit-Saut dam, French Guiana - Co191P1 (SPAdes) (version 2) | ecosystem: Host-associated > Arthropoda: Insects > Digestive system... | reverse complement strand
TATGCCGGGCGAAGCTGTGCGCAATGCCTTAAAAAATCATGCATTTAGCGGAAATATTTATCTTGCCGCAATCGGCAAGGCGGCATGGACTATGGCGCACTGCGCCCAAAAAGAACTTGGCGGCAGATTGAAACGCGGCATTGTCATCACCAAATACGGACATTCGTTAGGTGACATTTCCGGCATTGAAATAATTGAAGCCGGGCACCCTCTTTCCGATAAAAACACAATTTCCGGCACCAAAAAAGTAATCGAAATGGCGCAGGGGCTTGAAACCGGCGACGAACTTTTATTTTTAATTTCGGGCGGCGGCTCCGCATTATTCGAAGACCCGCTGCCGGGACTTAATCTTGCCGACATTATTGAAATTAATTCGCAACTTTTATCATGCGGCGCGGACATTGTAGAAATTAACATGGTCAGAAAAAGACTGTCAAGCGTTAAAGCCGGCCGCTTCGCTCAAATTTGCGCTCCTGCAAAAGTTTTTACCGTTGTGTTATCTGACGTTCTTGGCGACAGATTGGACAGCATCGCATCCGGTCCTGCCGCGCCTGATTTGTCCACAGTGGAAGACGTAATGGCAGTCGTAGAAAAATATAAATTAAAGGTAAGCAAAACCATCAAAGAATATTTGGGCAAAGAAACGCCAAAATCGCTTGACAACGTAGAAACTGTAATAACAGGAAGCGTGCGCACGTTATGCGAAAGCACAGCTGAAATCGCCGCTAGTCTTGGTTACACTCCGCATGTTCTTTGCACAGAAATGAACTGCGAAGCGCGTGAAGCAGGCAGAATGATCTCTTCATTTGCAAAAGAAATAACATTTGGAAGCGATATAAGCCGCTTTAGAAAGCCCTGCGCTATAATTTTAGGCGGCGAAACTGTTGTAAATCTTAAAGGAAAAGGCCTGACCACTTGCAATGCAAATGGTCAGACAGGCAAAGGAGGACGCAATCAAGAACTTGTTCTCGCCGCCGCCGAAGGCATCGCAGGAATTGATAATCTTCTCATTTTCTCTTTCGGCTCTGACGGCACAGATGGTCCCACCGACGCGGCAGGCGGAATCGTCGACGGCTCGACAACGCAGCGATTAAAAGAAAAAGGAATAAAAATCTCAAACGTATTGGACAACAACGATTCGTATAACGCTCTTGCCGCCGTCGACGCCTTGATCAAAACGGGACCAACGGGAACCAATGTTAATGATGTTGCGGTGGTGCTGGCTGGGTAGTGGGGGGATATTACAAGGTCTGTATTATATCAATTAATGTTTTATAACTGTCAACATCATGATATTTTACACCTGTTGTAGATATTTCATTGAACAATTTTTTAGCACATTCAATTTTTGCGCTTTCAATAGGACGTAATTTAAGGCTATCCATTGTTCCTTTTGTTTCCGCAATAAAGAAAATATACTTTACTTTTTCTTTTTTAAACGCAATTGCCCAATCAGGTGAATAATTACCAATAGGAGTAGGAATATAAAAACCTTTAGGTCCTCGCGGTAGTTTGGCGTATACTATTACTTCATCTGCGGTATCCACATCTTTTGCGAATTTTCGCTCTATGCTGTCAGAAGCCAAACCATCTATAAATACAAAATCCTGTATTGATTTTTTGGCATGATATGCCTTTTTATATTCTTGCGATGATTTGCTCATATTAAATATATCCTGCGTATAAGGTTCTTCTGCGCTTGGCTGATACGTTATTTGTTCAATAACTACAGCCGCTTTTTGTCTGTTAATTTCCTCAATTATTTTTTGAATAAATTCTTCAGGATTAATACGGAACATATACAGTTTATTATCATTAAGTCCTTTTAAAATAGCAGATACAGAACAACGGGTTAAAGTTGTCCCTTCGCAGATTTTTCCAATAATATCATATTTAACTGAACTGCCATGAGTATAATCCAGCGTTTTTGTTTCTGTTCTGCTTATTTCAAATTCAATGCCAACTTGCTCTCCTTCTGTTATTGTATACTGAAGCCTTGCAACCTGTAAATTTTTATTAAGTGCTCTGCATGATTTTTTTATAAGCTCAGAGCTGTCAAATTCTACTTTATACGCATACCGCTTGTTGATTGCGTTCCATAACTCCTGAAATTCTTTTTTATGGAAATTCTCATTAAAAGGATTTTCCTTATAATTTAAATCATGACCATTTGATATCATCTCATTTAAAACTTGCGGATCATATATTGCCTGTACAAGTTTATGTATTCCTTCTTTGAATGGCGATAATTCATCTTTTAACGGAGCAAGCTGGTCAGATTCTACTGCTTTATAATATTCATTTGTTACCACTCCTGAATCATCTATATAATCATTTTTTACAAGATAATTGTAAATTGCCTGCGCTTCATTAACCGAAAATGTATGCGTATTATTTTCTTCATAATATATTGTTTTGTTCGTAAAATATTCAAAATTTGCCTTTGTAGGACGTTCATACATATCTTCACGTATTGTTTTTTGCAAATCAAAAACAAAATCTGCGTAACTTTCGCTAGCAATTACTGTTAATTTATTCAAATCATGAACCATTGTCTCGCCGCATACATCAATATCCTGTCTATTGCCATATTGATCTACACATAGCCTGAGTCCCCGTCCAACTTCCTGTCTTTTTGTAACCGAGCTCTCAGAGTGCTTCAAGGTACAAATTTGAAACACATTTGGGTTGTCCCATCCTTCACGTAAAGCAGAATGAGAAAAAATAAATCTTGCAGGTTCTTCAAACGATAAAAGACGTTCCTTATTCTTTAAAATTAAATTATAAGCGGATATATCATCCGAAAACTCATTCCCGCGTTTTACTTCGCTGTTTGCTTCATGACCTTGCTTGTCTATGGAAAAATAACCTTTATGTATATCCTTTACATCCAAGTTATTTAAATAATTTTTATATTCATTGGAGAATGAAGTTAATTTATCTTTTAAAATTGATTTATATTCTTCTTCAAATATTTTTCCATACTCACCTAATAATTCTTCTCCATCATCTCCATACTGACGGTATTTTGCAACTTCATCAATAAAAAACAACGATAGACATTTAATGCCTTGACTATATAACTTTTCTTCTTTTTCTATATGAGAATATACAGTTTCCCTGATTTGGATTCTGCGTATATCCAATTCGTTTATATTACCTGTTGCGCTTCCCGGTGTCAGCGTCACTCCATCCGAAAAAGAAACAGTGCCTTGGTTGGGATTTATTTCTGTAATAAATAAATTATTATATTCATCCAACCCATTCGATTTTAAATGCAAATTATCGCCTTGATTTAAAATATGAACTTCCCGTTTTATTCCATTTTTATATTTCACTTCAAAATCAAGTTTAGCTCTTGGAGGATTTTTGCTGTCAACAACAATTTCAAAAAGATATAAATATTTATCGGTTCCCCGCAGGTTTTTTAACCCAAAACCTTTTACTTCAATTTTCTTTACCAGCTTTTTATTAAATGCATCTAATGCGTCAAGCACATAAACAAGATTATGAGAAATTTTGTGTGTTGCCGAGTAATTTAATGAAAACAACGGATTAAAATTTGTTTTTAGAGCATTTTGCGTAACTGCACCGCTCATTTTCTGAGGTTCATCAAGTATAATGATAGGACGATTAGCCTTAATAACATCAATAGGACGGCGGGAACCAAATTCATCGCGTTTTGAATAAATAATTCGGGATTCTTTACTTTTTCCGTCTTCTTTCAGACTTGCCGCGAATGCCTGAACATTTATTATCATAACATTTATTCCGAAACCGCTTGAAAATTCATCAAGCTGATACAAATTGGAGGAATTGTAAATAAAAAATCGGGCTTTAATTCCATACAGCTCCATGAAGTGATCCTGCGTTATTTCAAATGTTTTATTAACCCCTTCACGGATAGCAATTGACGGCACTACAACAATAAACTTACTCCAGCCATATTGTTTGTTTAACTCAAACATGGTCTTTATATAAACGTATGTCTTGCCTGTACCTGTTTCCATTTCGATATCTAAACTTACTTTTCCAAGCTCATTATTTAATACAGATGATAATTTAATATTATTCTCTTTTTGTATTTTATGAATATTTTCAATTAACTGTTTATCAGTAAATTTTATTTCTGAATTTCTATATCCTGTATTATCATTTTCTTCAATTTCTAAATTAATTTGATTTTTATTGGAGTTTTCATATTGTCCTTTTTCAATAATAAAACGTGCATTGCTTTGTTTTTGTTGTCCGTTAAATACCCGTATAACCGCATCTACCGCTTCTGTTTGAAAAGACTGTATTTTGAAATTAAATTTCATCTACAGCACTTTCCTTTCGGTTGTTGGACTGTATGTTTTAAAAATCTGTTCAAAGTTAACAAGAGTTGCGTCATTATTGAAACTGTTATCACGAAATACCGCATAACGGGGTTTGTTTTTTGCAATTTCTGTTACGATTTCATCTGTTACGTTGTCAAAACAGGCTAAAAGGTAATTATCACTAACATTGAAAATAATTTTTCCGCCTATTTCTGTTGTTACAATTTTGCTTGATAAAGATATTCCCAAATTCAACATTACCTGAAACAGTAAATCTTCGGCAGTTCTATCAGGTTTTATGTTGTCGATAAATCCGTCAAGGTCTATTTGCAATGAACCGCTGTCTGTAATAAGCTCCTGCGGCGTGTAATATACATCTTTCATATTACTGCTATCAAGCTTGAGAACACGAAAGCCAATATCCAGACTCTCCTGATAAAGCGGATTTTCTTCGATTATTTTTCTTCCAGCTCTGCGAATACGTTCTTTGCCAATTTCACAAATGTTTTTATAACCTGCTTTTGCCGCTTCGCTCTCTTCTGCGCATATTTCCGGCAATTGAACCATGATGAATTTTCGCTTTCCGTTATCCTCAGCATTAAGCTGCATAACAGCATGAGCCGTTGTAGACGAACCTGAGAAAAAATCAAGGATAATATTATTTGGATTTGTAGCAATAATAAGCATTTGTTTAATTAATGAAACTGGTTTCGGTGTATCAAATGGTGTTTTTCTTTTAAATAATTCACTTACCTCTTTATTAGCAGCATCATTATGACCAACTTCATCATACGACCACCAAGTAATTGGAACTTTACCTTGTTGTACCTCATTTAAATAACGTTTTAATTGGGGAGCACCAGTACTATCTTTCCCAAAATAAATCCTATTTTCCTCTAGCCAAATTTGCATTGTTTCTTTACTTGCTCTCCAGCAACTTCCTTCTGGTGGCATATACTCACGTCCAGTGAATGGGTTTTTAATTGGATACACTCCGCTCTGAGAAAAAGACTTTACAAGAAGATTATCTGAACGCCATAATCCCTTTCCGTCATTATCATCATTTTTATATGGTTTATTCTGTTCATCTGTACGAGGTAGTAGATTTCTATTAAATACATTACTTTTTTGATATACAAGAATATAATCATGTGTTGTAGAAAATCCTTTAGCATCATTAGTTGCAGCATATTTTTTTTGCCATACTATACAAGCAATAAAATTTCCTTCTCCAAATATTTCATTACAAATATGTTTACAATTTTCCACTTCATTATCGTCAATACTGATAAATATTACCCCATCATCTGTTAATAAATCTCTTGCTATTTTCAGTCTTGGGTAAATCATATTTAACCAATTGGTATGAAACCGTCCGTTACTTTCAAGATTTTGGACCATACGATTGCCATATTCATCATATTGTTTGTCTCTATCCTTAAAATTTTTAATATCATCTGCAAAGTTATCATCATAAATAAAATCATTCCCCGTATTGTATGGCGGATCAATATATATCATTTTCACTTTATTTAGATAAGTTTCCCTCAGTAGCTTCAAAACATCAAGATTGTCACCTTCTATGTATAAATTTTCCGTTTTGTCGAAATTCATGCTTTCCTCACGGCAAGGACGCAATGTTGATGAAATTGGCGAATTAGCCATCAGTAATGACTTTCTTTTGTCAGGCCAAGTAAATTGATAGCGTTCTTCCTTGCCTGAAACAACATGGATATTGATTTCCTGAGCCAGAACATCGGCATCTATTGCCCGTTCTGCTTTTCCATTCTCGTCTATGGTTTCTGTTACAGCATTGGGAAATAGGGCAACAAGCGCATTAAAGTTTATATCTGATAAATCGGGTGTGTGCAGAGAGAGCTTATCCATATTGGATAACCTCCAATTTGAGGAAAATATGCTCTTTATCCATCATAAAATATCCCATAAATAAAATACAAGATAAAGTTAAATATTATACAACTTTTACTTATTTGTCAATTGTTAAAGTAAAAGGATAATATTCTTATGGTTAAAGGTGGATAATGACAGGACAAGAATTAACCGTTCTCTTTGGTAAAAATATAAAAAATTTAAGGAATTCGCATGAGTGGAGCCAAGAGCAATTAGCAGTCAAAATGGATTTATCTATTAACTCAATCTGTGAAATTGAAAATGGTAAAAGTTTTGTAAGAGCAGAAACATTGGCTGGCTTTGCCGTTCTCTTTAAAACCGAGGTTTATGAGCTTTTTAAACCTGAAGGTATCCTACCAGATAATGCCGCAGGAGTTCTTGCCAAATATTGCGAGGATGTAGCTAAAGCTTCAGAGAAGATTAAAAAGGAATATTTGAAAAAGATAAAATAAATATACTTGACAAATATAAAGCATTATATTACGTTAATATAATAAATGAATAATTACGAAATAATCGTATATTGGAGTACCGAAGACAACGCCTTCATCGCTGAAGTACCTGAACTTGCAGGTTGTATGGCAGACGGTCAAACTCATGTAGAAGCTGTACAAAAAAACGAACAGTTAAAAACGATGATTTCAAGGCAAATTAGCGGGATAGATATTGCAATCGACAAAGTTGTGTATGAGTTGTATAATTTAACTGAGGATGAGATTAAGGTTGTGGAGGGGGATGAGTGATAATAATAACTAATATTGAAATAGAAAAATTCAGATCCTGTAGATATGTGCAAGTAAATGATTGTGGAAATTTTAATATATTTTCTGGAAGAAATAATTCAGGAAAATCGAATATCCTTAGGGCTTTAAATCTATTTTTTAATAATGAAGTTGATGAAGATGAATATCTGGATCTCGCAAGAGACTGTAATTCCAAAAAAAAGGAAAAGAAGAAAATAAGTATTACATTAACAATAAAACTTGATGATAAATTAAAAATACAACAAACAATTCAAGATGTTGCTATTTTAATATCAAGAGAATGCAAGATAAAAAAAGAGTATGTTTTTGACAAAACAGCAATCACTAATCACCAAATTCAATATTATTTAAACGATAAACCTTTAGAAAACAATGAAAAACAATTAGTTGAACAATTTTTACATTTGTTTAATTTTAGATATATACAATCAAATAAAACAGCTGTAAAGGTATTAACTGAAAATCTAAAAGAAATTCAATCTGAATTAAAATTTAGATATAGATCAAAGTATAAAAACGAAGCTACCAGAAAAGAACAAGATAAAAAACAAAAAGACTCAATTGATGTTATAAAATCATTAGCAACACAAATATTTGAACCAATTTCAGCAGAGATGGTCAGAGCAGACCAAACTATTGTAGATGTAAATATTGGAACACCAGATGAGATTGTAGAGTTGTTAAATACAGTATCATATCAAATAAAACTTAAATCAGGTATTATTTTAAATGAGAAGCTTCAAGGAAATGGAATGCAAAGTATTTTATTATATTCCATACTTTTCTTGATTGACAGAAACTACCATAGAAAGTTCGGCTGGAAAATTGCAACTATTTGGGCTGTGGAAGAACCGGAATCATTTTTACATTTTGATTTAGAAAATCAATTAGCAAATTATTTCTCTGAAAATACAGAAAATGATAATGAAAGATTTCAAATGTTTGCAACAACACATAGTAGTGTATTCCCTCAATACGGTGATGCGCATTATTTAATTGAAAAAAAACAAGAAGCTCTAAATAATTTCTGGACAGAATGCGAAAAAATGAATATACACAATTACCTTTACAAATTACAAGAATTGAATATCTCTGCGAGTATAAATATCTTATCTTTATATCCAATGGATAGAATAATTATTGTAGAAGGAGATAGGGATGAATTTATTTTTTCAGAAATACTAAAATCTTTAAATATAAACAAAGTCAGAGTTTTTTCAATAGCAAATCTTTTCAATGACAAAAAGAAAGGAGGAGATACACAGATAGAATCATTATTAAGTCCAAATATAAATATTATTAAAAGAAGAAATGAACACAATAAAATAATTTTTATTTTAGATTGGGATGTAGAAATAAAACGAATAAATAAAATGAGAAAAAAAATCAAAGAACCAAATATAATCATTCAACTAGACTTTGAGAAAAGAACAAAATTATTAGATAAATCATTCAGAGGAATGGAAGCATTCTATCCTATTGAATATATACAAGAATTAAAGAATTCTGTTCAGGGTTTAATCTCAGACAGAGGAGAAAATTTAAACAAAGATAGATACTATGTCGATTCTTCAAGATATGAACTTGTAAAGGAACATTTATTCACAATTATAAAAGAAAAGGGAATAAAATCGGAATATCTTACAAGTATAATTAGGAAAGTTACCCAATGACCCTGTACCACGGCAGCGACCAAATAATAGAATCTCCTGAACTTCGCTCCTCTGCCAGAACACTAGACTTTGGCTCTGGCTTTTACACGACTACCAATAAAGAACAGGCCGAAACATTCGCCGTAAAAGTTTATAATCGTTCAATTCGGGCAGGTGAAAGACCTAAGGGAAAGTTTATCAGCATATACGAAGCGGATTACGATATATGCAAAAAGAACTGGATATACTGCGATTTGAATCCCCCAGCGAGAAATGGTTTGATTTTGTTATTGCTAATCGGCGAAGTGTATGGCAGGGGAAAAATATGATATAATCTATGGACCTGTGGCAAATGATACTATTTACCGTACATTAATTGCGTTTGAAACAGGCGAGTTGTCAAAACAGGAAACAATCGCAAGGCTTAAAGTCCGCGAATTGTTTGACCAAATGACTTTTGCTTCCGAGCGGGCAATTTCGTTTTTAAGATTTACAGGTTTTACGGAGATCTCCCATGACTGATATCCAATTTAAAGCAACCCTAGAAATGCTAATCCCCCTCGTTATAAGAGAAATAATTAAAAGCCGCAACATATCCGAACAAGAAGCTTTTGAACTGTTGTATTCTTCATTCTTGTACAGTAAACTTGAAATAGAAAATACAAAGTTATGGCATTTAAGTCAGTTGACTTTGGCAAATCTTTTAAACGAAGAAATTGAAACAGGATCAATTACTTTTCCTGAGGAGGCATAACATAAAATCAGCTTCCATGCTGATTTTATGTTAAGAAGTTTTTATAAGTAAAAACTTCAAGCATTTTATTACAACCGCCATCCATGGCGGTGGGAGATTAAATGAGCGATAACGCCGATTTTATTGCCTATTGTCTTGAAGAATACAAAGCCGCAAAAAATATAACAGGAAAAGAGGCTATCGCTCTTTATAAAAAATACGACATTATAAATTACATTGTTTCATGTTACGGCGCTCTGCATACAATGGGAGGTCTTGCCATTACAGAAGATATCGATTCGTTAATCGAAGATATAGAGAAAGATTCCATCACTCTCCCCCGCTAACCTCATCAATCCAACCTAAGTATTTGCTAAAGCCGCCAATGACAGGCAGCATGATAATCTCCGGCACTTCGTAGGGATGATTTGCGATAATCGTCTCTTCAATTGCGGCATAGTGGCTTTGCCTGCATTTAATAAAAAGAATAATTTCGTTGTCATTGCATATTTCGCCTTTCCATGAATAAATACTGTTAATTGGAAAACATTGAATGCAGGCGACAAGTTTGTTTTCCAAAAGCGCGTTTGCGATTTTTTTTGCCGTTTCTTCGTTTGGACACGTGTTAATAATCATTGCGTATTCAGAGTTCATGCCCTCTCATTCCCCCACAACCTTCGTAAACACATTCTCCTTTGTGACAAATCTGTCAAAAAGGAAAAATGCAAGGTTGACGATAATCAGAGCGATAAAACCGGCGGCGCCTGTCATGCCTTTTGTAAGGTCGTTTCCGCCGACAAGTATAAATAAATTTATTCCTGCAATGGCATTTAAACAGCCGTGAAAAATTGCCGCTGTAATAACTGATTTTGATTTAATTACAATGTAGGTCATTACAGGAGAAAGAAGTATGCATAATATTACCATCATAGCGACTCCTGGAACAGGATGCTGCGGATAATTATGTCCGAGCAGTATCAGCGGAAAATGCCATAAGCCCCACACTGCGCCTGTAATTAAACTAACCAATAAAAATTTCTTTTCTTTTAACGCTTTTAACAAATATCCGCGCCAGCCAAGTTCTTCGCCGAAAGCCGCGACAGCATTTACCGTGTAACCTGCAATCAAGCTTTGAACGATCATTAATATTATAAATACAAAAAAAGGCATGCCTGCAATTCGCTCCATTGTTGTTTCATATTGATCTTCAGGTATAAAACCCGTCAATCCTTCGAAAGAAGCGGAAAATGATACGTCAGGAAAAAACAGACTTATTCCCATCGCCATAAAAACAGCTGTTACAGGCACAATTCCCGCAATAATAAACCATCGGTTAAACTTAAATGACACGCCCAAATTGCGAAACGGCTTTTCCCTGTGTATCAATTGCAAAACTATCGCGCAAATTGCAGGCAGAAACATATAACACGCGGCGAAAATTACATACGTAATCGAACCGGGACCCGGCAAACCCAGAAAAATTGCAATCCCCGCAATTGTCCAGCTTACTAAACATGTTAAAATAATAAATTGTAAAGCTTTTTTCATTTCAGCCCCCCAACAATCCGGCGAGCGCAGGAATGGAAATAAAGTTTCCAATCATGGCTCCGATACTTGAAAGAAAAAACACCAAAAGCGCTTTTGTAATTCTATTACGGTAAAAACCTTTTATGTTTGTCGCGTCCTCTGTAATATTTTGCGCGTCGGAAACGCGCGGTTTTCTAAAAGTAATTTGAATAAGCCCCGAAAATAACCCCACTCCGATAAGCGGATTTAATGTTGCAATCGGCGCTCCAAGAAACGAAACGAGTATGGCTAAAGGATGCGCAAGAGCGATTAACGAACCAAGCGCAGCAAGAGAGCCGTTCCAAAGAACCCATCGCAGTACCATTGAAAGCGCGATTTCTGTTCCGGCCATGAAAAATCCCGCAACAATAAGCGCGATTAATGCGGCGGGAATTATAAAACCTGCCGCTTTGGAAATAAAACCCGGCTTCGGAATTACTTCCAGTTCGCTGACATCAGTACCTGCTTCGCCGCGGCTTAGTTTTTCCATATGAGCAATCATTCCCTGCATATGCCCGGCTCCGACAACGGCGGCAATTTTTTTTGGCGCCGCACCAGGCTGCGCGCTCTCGCAAGGAGGCGTTGATGTCCAGATTTTCGAAGCAAGGTATCGATCCCTCTCGTCTATTAAAACGGTTTTAACGGCAGGAAGATAATTTGCAAGCTCATTCATCATGCCGTCAAGTTCATTTTTATTTTTTAGATCTTCTATTTCCTTTTCGCTGAGTTTTTCTGTTGTGAATGCGGACGCCAAAAGCGAAGCGAGCAATTTAGATTTACTCCACAATCCGCATTTTGCCCAGGCACGCCTGAGAGTCGTATGCACCTCACGGTCGCACAGGCTGTAGGAAAGACCTAACTCTTTTGCGGCTTCAATCGCCGTTTTCATTTCTTCGCCCGGCTTTACGCCGACTTCATTGCCAAGACGCCGCTGAAAACTTGACAGCACAAGGTTTGCAATTAAAAGAAAACCTTTGCCTTCTTTAAAGACTTTTGCAAGGTCAAGTTTTTCCCATGTGTCATTTTGAGTGATCGAATTATAACGCGCCTGATCAAGTTCTACGCAGATCATGTCTGGTTTTTCTTCGCTGATAATTTTTCGCACTTCTTCGATGCTTTCGCGGGAAACATGCGCTGTGCCGATTAATTTAAATTCTCTGTTGCCGAGAGTAATTGTTGTAACGCTTTCGCTCATCTTGAATTCCTGACTCCAATACCGCGCCGTGCCAATTCCATATCGTTAAGACGCCATTCCAGTAAACCGACGGCGTCAAGTTCTTCCACCATTAAATAATACCTAACTGCCAAATTATTGTTTCCCCTGATTTCATAATAATTCGCAAGATAATAAAGCATACGCGATTTAGTAAAATTATTTCTTTCATTTTCTACAGAATTAACAACATTGTTATCGCCGGAAAGATCATGAAGAAGACGCAATACGGCGAAATCAAGAGAATCTCTTGGAGCTGTTCGCATAACCTGCGCAAGAAACTGTCTTGGATCCGCCTGCCTTCCCGCGCGCATCCAGTTAAGCGCTGCCAATATCGCGTAACTGTATTCTCTCGGCGCCTGTCTGTATGCTTCCAAAAAAGCGTCACGCGCAAGCGCCCATCTTTGATTCCTCATTCTAAGAACGCCGAGCGCCTCGTGCGCAAAATAGTAATCAGGTTTTAGACGAGCTAAAATAACGTAATCATTTTCTGCGCCTGTATAATCGCCCATTTCGTCTTTAATCGCCGCGCTGTAAACATACGCCATAAAAATATCGGGAGCAATCCTGATTGCGCGGTTAAATTGCTCAAGCGCTTCAGGTTTTCGATTTACTTCCATAAGGAGCTGACCGTAATCTACGAGTATCCAGTAATTATCAGGTTCAAGCCTTAAGGCTGCGGCAAAATCGCTGTTCGCGTCATTAAAGTAACCTGCAAGCCTGTAAAGCCTTGCTCTCTCCTGAAGCGGTCTGCCCCAATCGGGATACAAAGAGATCGCCCGGTTTAAAAGACGCTCTGCGTTTCTTGAGTCCCTGTTATAACGGTAAACTGTTGCACGGCCGATAAGCGCTTCGCCATTGTCAGGTTCCGCAGCCAGCGCTCTGTCAAAATATGTCGCGGCAAAACGCAGGTTCTGGTTTCCAAGATTGATATTTCCTAAATCAGTTAACGCTCTTGCATGATTTGCGTTTATGGCAATCACTCTTTCCAGATGCTGCCTTCTTTCCCGTTCCCTGTTTTCCATTGCGGATGCATCTGCAAGTATCATCAGGGCTTCAGTATTATTTCGATCCGAAGCGATAACGGAAGTCGCTATCTGTCTTGCTTCTGCAGAACGGCCGGAGGCATTTAAAATTGACGCCCGCATAATGCGGACTTCTGTGCTGTCCGCATGTCCCTGCGGAAGAGCGTTAAATAATTCCAAAGCGCCGGAAAAATCACGCTGCGAAAGCCGCTCGGAAACCTGGGTAAAAATAGCCTCAATATCGACCTGTTGCCCCCAAATTACGGGAGAAATCCCAAAAATAAAGAGTAATAAAAGACCGCTTCCAATAAATTTATTTTTCATGCTAATATATACTATACAATAATCGACAAACGGGCAAGTTACATAAAATGAGCGGGCGCGTAAAACGAGGGGTAAATGAGAAAGCCTTTAGCGGCAAAAATACTTGGTCTAACAGCCTTGTATTGCTTTGTCTTCTGTATAATAGTGATTCTTCAATTTTCAAATCAGGGGTCTTTTTCACTTCCTGCAGGCGGAATGACCATAAGAGGCCGGGTGATCGATACCAAACCAGGAGATGATGATTCGCAGGGAATTGCAGGCGGAATAAAAATTTTTTACGGCGGGCTTGAGTTTTCTCTTCAGGAACAGCGCGGCAGGGGTTTAACAATTTTGGATACTGGCGGCGCGAACACCGCCGTAAACCCCGAGTTCATGATTATGAGCGAAAACATCGCGCGTTTTATCCTGCCGGGCGGAACTGTGCTTGTGTTTAATTCGCTTGATTCATCAAGAGGAACAGAGCTTCAGATCAGCGCTGAATTTGCAGATAACGTATCAGAAGTAATTATACCGATAATTCCCCGCCGCTCGTCATTGATTCAGGATTCAGGACAGCTTGGCATTATGTTCAGCGGATCGAGATATGTCTTTTCAAGTCTCGGTCACGAACTTGAAACAGGAAACATCGTTTTTTCACGGGATAATTCATTCGTCGCATACAGATCCAGAGGAAGGCAAAGAGCATTTGACCCTGCCGATTACATAATCGCGCAGGAACCCAATTATACAAATCTTATCAGAAGCTGGCAGGATTCAAGTTACGCAAGCTGGAATCAGAATCACGCTTCCATACAATCGGAAGATGATGTAATTGCGTATTTAAGCCAATCGGTTCAAAGAGGAACTTTTATGGCTGCGTTAAACAGCATCCCGGTTAATTTTAACGCGAGCCAAAGACACAGTTACAGATCTGCAGCTTTTACAGGAGGCATGGTAAACGCATACAGAACATTTATTGCGGCAGAAAACGAAAAAACAAATTTGATTACCCGCTTAACAAGAGCAAGATCTATCGATCTTTTTAAGGAAGAACATGTCCTTGATTATTTGTTAACAAGAAGTAATATGGTTCTTGCCAATGAAGTAATTGAACTTGCAATCCATACAAGACCTGAAATGATCTCTTCCGATCATTGCGTGGGTTTATTTGAACTTTTCTATGACATCAAAAGCTGGAGACCGGAAGCAAATAATCCCATCGAGCATTTATCTGATCAGATGCTGATTCTTGTTTCTGGTATTTTAAACCGTGATACCGAAAACGACGCGGTTTACGCATCAAGCCCGGAGGACAATAATTCCGATTACAGCCTGAGGCTTGGAAAAGCTCTCCTTTACTGGGCAGAATCAACGCAAAATGACGATTGGAAAAAAATCGGCAGGTCGTTGATTTTATCCGCGATATCAACGGGAAGCGCCGGAAGACTTCACAACATTTTAACTCCGACCGATTACTATCCAAGAGCGTCATGGTTAACAGACTCAGGTCATTGGGCATGGACTGTTTCGCCTTCGATTCGCCTTCAGAATGTCGGCGGCAACCTGAATTTGAATGTCACCTATCCTATCAACAATTTCCACCATATAATTATTCGCGGAGTGCGTCCGTTCCTTGGTGTTGTAATTCACGGCATGACATGGAGATCGGACAGTCAATTTGAACGATATGATTCTTCGGGATGGATATATTATCCCGAAGAACAGACGCTTGTTATAAAACTCAGACACCGGTCAGCTGTGGAAACTGTCAGAATTATTTATCAGTCAGCGCTTCCTGCTGTTCCCGCTGTGCCTGCGGCGCCAGTTGCGCCGGCGCCTGTGCCTTTAGAAAGCCTTGAGGCGTTCTTTTGAACAGAGGCGTCTTCTTAATTATAATAATAATCGCAGGCGCTGTTTTATTAGCTGTTGGATTAAGCGCCGTGATTGTTACGTGCAATAACAAAAAACCGGTGAATGAACTGGCCAAAGACCCTCCTGTTGAGGAAGCTGAAGACGAAATTGCTTTAATCAATGATGATGCCGAAAAAGAAATGGAAATTGAAGCGGGACAGACGGCGCAGGATTCTGAGGCGCATACTTCAATGCAGGTATCCAGAATTTCTTCATCAGGTTTAAGCAGGATTCGCGGCGGACGTGTCAATCTTTCAGAAATTGACCCCATTAATTATAACAATCCCGACATTGATGTATTGCGTCATATGGGCGCAGATCAATCTTTAATTTCGTATTTTACGGGCGAGCAGCATTACAGAAACGCGGACTACGACAGGGCAATCGCCGAATACACGGCGGCGATCAACAGAAACCATGAATTCCTCGCGGCTTTTATATCGCGCGGAAACGCATGGATGAAAAAAAATGATTATACACGCGCCATAGAAGATTTTTCGCGCGCGATAAGGCTGGACAGTACGAGAGCGGAACTGTACAACTACCGCGGCTTTGCAAGGTCTGCGCGCGGAGAGATGTCTCCTGCCATTGATGATTTTTCCCGCGCAATTACGCTTAACAGAAATTATGTTGATGCGTTAATCAACCGTTCACACGCGTATTATCAAACCGGAAACTTTGACAGAACAATCGAAGACTGCGATCAAATTTTAAGGCTTGAACCTGCAAACGCGGTAATCTGGAACAGACGCGGCAGCGCGTGGTACAGAAAAGATGATGACGATCGCGCCATAAGGGATTTTTCAGAAGCAATAAGACTTAACGCAAACTATTCGCTCGCCCTTTACAACCGCGCAAACGCATACTACAGCAAGCGCGACTTTGACAGATCTCTTGCAGACCTGAACCGCTGCATTTCAATTAATCCTTCATTTGCGCCTGCTTACACAAGCAGAGGCAATCTTCTGCGTCTGCTTGGCAACACAGAAAGCGCGAACGCGGACTTTGCGGCTGCGCAAAGATTGCAAAGAAACTAACGATAAAAATTATCGTATCGGCTGATCCAATCCTTCCCTAAAAAGACCGTCAATCTCGTTTCTTATCTGAGCCTTAACATTGTTCGGCACCGACGGCAGATTTGTGAAGTAACGTAAAACGCGTATTCCTTCAGGCGCAAGAGGCGGCCCTGAAAAGCGGCAAAGCATGGCGATTGAAGAAGTGGCTGCTAACACAAGCTGCGGATCAATATTCGGATTATTAGGCGAAAGTAAAAAGTTATATGAAAGAAACGATCTTCCGGTTGGATCTACGCCAATTCGGCCAATGGCGTCTGCGCATGCTCTTCTTACGGCAGGCTCCGGATCTCTGTCAAAAATATTCCAAAGGAACGGAATTGTTTCTCTTGAACCGACAAGCGCCAAAAGATTAATAAGCCTTACGCGCTGAACCGGTTTTACATCAGGGCGCACAGGGGAATAATGCGGATTGCCCAAAAAGAAACCTATCATTTCCATCATGTACGCAACATAAACCGGCTCCATTGTTCCAATTTGTCCGGCCCGAATCACAGCCAATATTTCTTCGTATACCTGATCCTGTTCAATATCATGATAACGGTTTCTCTGCCCCATCCACGGAGACGGGGGCGGCTGACCCATTCCATAATCGCCTTCCGGTTCAAAACCATAAAATCGATTTCTTGGAATTGTTCTTGGTCTTGCATCAATCTTATAGACGCGCAGATTATTGTCAGTTCCGCATGCCCACAAAAGCCCTTCATCACAAAGAGCCGGAACTCCAGAGCTGACAGTTTGCAGTCTATGAACAAAACGGCGTCTTCCTTCAGCGGTAAACGCGCTGCAGCCGCGAATTGTTATAGCATAAACGCCGCGCTCGTCAAACATCATTTTTGCCTGTCCAATTGATAAATTGGCTGCCCCTCTTTCTTCCGCGGCTTCATGAGAATTTCTTGTCCAAAGAGTTTGACCAGCCGCGTTAATGCAAAGAACCCTTCCGTCCCTGAGTATTACTACAAACTGGGAACCTTTGCTTTCTGCGGCAACGGGCGGCGCGGGAAACGAAGGAAAAGAGCCTCTGGAAAGCGCGCTTCCCCTTCTTGCGCCCGCGTTAAAATTTATTTTTTCAGTTTCGCCGTTCTGATACATTAGCACATAACTTTGCCTGTCTCCTTCATCCAAAGAAACAATCAGGACAGGAAGCCTGTTAAGTGAAATTCTTTCAACATGACTGAACTGATGAATCTTTACAAAGTCATTGTTTTGAAGGACTGTCGCAACGCTTCCGGTTCTGTCCAATATGGGCGCAAATGCGATATTGCTTCCTAAATCAATTGTCCAAAGCCCGTTACCTGAAGCTGTCCTGCATGTCATCGTATTATCAAGCGGAATGAAAACTCTGCCGTCCCATCCTACAGCGGGAGGAAATGAAATTGGTTTTCCAAGATTAATACGCCACAATTCGCGGCCAACACGGTTTATCGCCATAAAAACGCCGTCGGTATTGCAAATATAAGTCGCCGCTTCATAAGACCTTGCAATATGCGGAACCGCAGTTCCCCTGGCATCGAAATTCCATAAAGGAGTGCTGCTCTGGAAAAAAGATCTTACGCGTCCGTTTTCCCCGACAAGAACAACAGAACCGGCCTGCAAATGAGGCGTTCCCCTGATCGTGTCGCCGATCGCAGCCTGCCAAAGAGGAGCGGCTCCCACCTGAACTCTGGCAACATCAACTCTGGCCTGTTCCTGCGCGGACAATCCGGCTGTGATAAAAAGAAAAACCGCAATTAAAAGAAAATATATTAACTTTGTTTTTATCATATTTTATCCTTACCTGATTTTTACAAATTGATTAAACCCGAGAACCTCGGAAGGATAAACAGACGGCCCGTCAAAGTTTCTTCCGCATAAAAGCATTCCGTTCACAATCCTAAACGAAGTTTTATTTTCGTTAAACACTATGCTTAACCCCGACTGATTAACAGTAGTCTGAGCAGGCAATGTTTCTTCGAGAGCCAGATTGACGCTGAATGTTGCGTCTATGCGAACTTGCTGTCCGCCTGCGTTAATTACCCTGTTTGCAAAACCCATGTAACTATAAGTGCCGGCGCCGTATCCTTCATAACGAAGAGAGTTCATTTGCCTGTGTTCCCAGGTGTCATAGCGTTCTACTCTCGCGCTTCTGTCTGTTCTGAATTCGATAATGCATACGACAGGACCATCAGGCATGTTGATTGTAGCCTGCCATGTGCCCAAAAGATAATTTGGAAGAGGCACTCTTTCAACTGCCTTGGCACAAAACATGGGAACAGAAATCTCGTTTGCGCTGCGCGCCTGTTCATTATATTGATTTAATTCCCTGCCGGTGGAAGCATCAACAGTAGCTGCCGACAGCACAAGATTGGCGCCTTGTCTTGATACGTTACCCCGAATTATAAATTCAACTCCTGCGTCTCCCTGTACAACATTAAGAGTCCCCCAGGAAGTTAATTCATTAATAACACGACCGTAAAGAGCCGCCGCATCAGCTGCTGAAGCTCCGCCGCCTGATTCAAACGGTATGACCCCAACAACAGGCACCCTCTGGGCAAAAACGGAACATAGAGCTATGAATATAAAGGAAAAAACTAATAAACTTCTCTTAATATAGTAATACATACTGGAATTATAACAATAAAAGAGCAAAAAAGCAACATTACGCATTAGTTCCTTAAAGGCGTGCGAATATAGCCTTTGCTGTAGAAGTCATAGAAAAAACCTTGAATATAATCACTTTTCAAAAAATTCTTTCGTTTTCACTAAAGCAAAACGCCAAGTTCATGCCATATAAGGGCAGAGAATTTTCTGACTTTGAAAATTCTCTGCCGGGTATCTTTTGATACCACGGGAAAACCCTTTTTGAGAGGAAAATTTATGAACCCAAATGCAAATAGAAACTACAGGGACAGTGTGTTTTCTTTGCTTTTCAGCAACCCTGATATCTTACGGGAGTTGTATTCGGCTATCGAAGGAATTGATGTTCCGCAGAATGCAATCGTGAACATCAACACTTTATCGGAAGCACTTTTCATGAAGAAGATCAACGATTTGTCGTTCACAATCGATGATAGAATAGTGGTGTTAATCGAGCATCAATCGACTATAAGCCAGAACATTCCGCTTAGGATCTTGATGTATATAGCACGGGTGTACGAGAAAATAGTAGAAGAAGAGAATATCTATCATAGAAAACTCGTAAAGATCCCAACTCCTGAGTTTATCGTTTTGTACAATGGCAAAGAGAATTATCCTGAGCATCATGAGCTGAGGCTCTCTTCTGCTTTCAAAGACATAACAGATCTTAAACTGTCAGAAAATTATAGTCTTCCGTTAGAACTTGTGGTTCAGATATATAATATTAATCAAGGATGCAACCAGAAAATTTTGGAAAGAAGCAAGTATCTTAACAATTACAGCTTTTTCGTGAGTAAATTCTACGAGTACAGACAATATTTATCTCTTGAAGAAGCGGCAATAGCTGTTGTAAAATACTGTATAGAACATGATATCCTGAGAGAATTCCTGGAAGAACACGGATCGGAGGTTGAAAATATGTTGTTTCATGATATAACAATCGAAAAAATTGCAGAAATTCGCGCTAAAGAGGCTTATGAAGAGGCTCAGGAAGAAGAACGCAAATACTTCATTTCTTTACTCGATCAAGATCTCTCCAAAGAAGAAATCAAGCAACGATTAACACAGGCAAAAACCGGTCAGTCTAACACATTTTAAACAATTTGGTTTTTTGCAATTGATTTCTGAAAAACGCGATGCAAGGACCGCAGAGAACAACGGTTATAAGGGTTCCGATTCCTATATCGCTTTTTGCCAAATAGCCGCCGAATACGCATAATGCGTCGGTGCCGATTCTTATCCATCTAAACCAGTGTTCTTTATGGATTTTTTCCGAGATTATAATTGCAACTGCGTCATAAGGCGAAAGCCCCATGTTTGATTCAATGTAAATGGACGCTCCAAAAAAATTAAAAAACAATCCCAGAATAAGCGCGATTATTCTAATTTGTATTGTAAACGATTCCATAAAAGGCGCAAGGTTTATAAGCCATAAAAAGAAATCGGATGTATAGCCGCAAAGAAACATGATGTAAACTGTTCCAAAACCAATTTTGCTTTTATCGGAAAAGAAAACACCGACCAGCATAATGAAACATATTATAACCATCCATGTGCCGAATGAAATCCCAAGCTGCCTTGCCATACCGATGTTAAAACATGACATCGGATCAACGCCGAATAAAGCGTATCGCATAAAAGAAATTCCAAGCGACAAAAGCGAAATACCGATAACCGCCAAAACAATGCGGTAAATCAGGCGTTTGTCAAAAACAACATTTTTAATGATAATCGGCATCTTACGCTGATCTTATACTATTTTTTAATGTTAGTCAATTTATTAAAGCATTTTGAGCTCCATTTCATTCATGAATGTTTCGTTATGTATAATTTTATTTTCTTCCAAAACCATGTTTTCGTAACTCTTATACAGTTTCTTTAACAACCCTATTTTTGCTTTTGAATCTTCAAAATACGCAGAATCGGGATATTTTTCCGTTACAATCTTAAAATAATATTCAGCCAAATTAAACGATAAATATATTTTATTTAATACCCTAACCATCTCATCATATTTTTTTGTAACAAAAGTTGTATCGCTGTTTCTTTTATAAAATTTATTAGGATGAATATTTCTGTAATATTTTACGCCCAATTTATAAAAAGCATAATCCTGCTCCTTTTCATCGCTTAAATCATTTTTTGCCCTTACCTCGTTTAGTTTGTTTACCAACATTTTTGTAATTTCATTATACATTGATTCCATGTAGGCATTATCGCTTTTATCGGGATGGTATTTTTTAATAAGACCTTTTAACTGTTTAATGTATTCGCATTTTTTCATGCTTTGATTAATTTATAACCCTGCATTCAAAATAAAATCTTTTCTCTGCTGAATGTCCCATGGAAAAACTTTTTCGCGGCAACGGGCCAAGACGCGCAACCGTTTCAAAGAGCCCCGATTTTTGAACAGGCGGAAGCAGAATACCGCAAGCCTTCCCGTCGCCCGATAAACGTATAACCTCTTCTTCGCCGTGAATATAATCTATTAACTGCGGATTGTCTCCCGCAAATTTATCCAACAGCGGCTGGAGGCATGCTGTTGCAATTCCGCCCGCCGAAGTCTCGATTATTGCATAACGTCCGCCGCAAATTATTCCAAACATGTTGCCGTTCTTACCTGAAAATTCCTTGCACGCTTTTACAAGTTCCTGCTCGCTATTTGCAGGTTTACATGAAAAATCGGGTAAAGCAGAAAGCAGCGTAATTACTTTTTCGTAATCAATATCAAATACGACGCGGTGTATCGGCTCAAACTCAATCGCAGGGTCGTAAATATTTTCGATTTCAACTAACGCATATCTGCATGGATGATCCGTTACTCCGCTTTTTTTTACTTCGTCCCAAATGCCTTTTGCCGCGGCAAGCGAATGATTTCCATCTCCTACTGCAAACAAAAACGGTTTTTCCTGTGCGTCTCCGTAACGCCCTATAGAACGCTTTAAAAGCTCTTCAAGTTTTTCCTTAATAAAAGCAAAATCGCTTTCCGTATCCAAAAACCACCCTGTCACATTACCTGAATCCATCATTAACGGCGTACTGTAACACGGAGAAGTATCTTTTACTTTTTCGCCAAGAGCAGATAACAAACTGTTTGTGTCGTCATCAATTAGCAGCAAAACATGCGGCAGTTCCAAAGGCGCGCCGCGGCGGATTTCCATACGAGGAGGCAGGCGTTCCGGCACAGTGCCTTCCGTACAGCGAATGAGCGGACGCGCATCGGGCTGCCATTCGTACATTTCAAGATCGATGGCTGCGACAAGCCCGCGCCGTTTTTTTTGATACGGCGTATCTCTTTCTATATATATAAATCCTTTTCGCGGCGGCGCAAAAACGCCATCTTTCAGATAACTTTTCATGGTTGAATGAATAGACGCAATTCTCTGCGCGGCATTATTGTCCGTCAAAAATATTTCGGGAAAAATCATGTTTAAAGTTGACGGCGCGCCTTGCGCGGCAGTCTTCGCTTTTTCCCAATAATCACGATCCTGCGTAAACTGGTCGCAGGCAATCACAGGCCATTTTTTTATATTCTCTGCCGTGGTGTTTTTTGGCAGAAGTATAAAAGGTATTTCAAGTCCAATATTGTTCATTGTTGTAGTATAACAAACTTGATGAATATATAAAAGTCTCTGTAACAGAAAAAGTACAAAATAATTACTGCAAAGAGCCGTTAAAATCTGTCTTTACCATATTTTTTACTTTCGGCTATTGCTTTAATCGATATAAATGTTAGATAAATGGATTAACAATTTTAAGTTTATTTTCAACAATTAGTCCGTTATGCATATCTTCCGAGTAAAGAATATCGCAATCTGCTTCTAATGCTGCGGCAATTATAATACTGTCAAAAACATGGAAATCATATTTGATAATTAAATCCTGAGCTAATTTAATTGTAGATAAAACAACTGGCTGTACTATACATTTTTCCAACCATATAGAACATAACTGCATTAGTTCCAATTTAGGAATTTCTAAATTTCTTTTTATTACATTGATATACTCTGAAACTACCTGTGACGAAACTACAGGAATCTCTTTGAAAAAATTAACAGCAATACGTTTTTTTTCTTCAAATTCTAAACTGTGATTATATATTAAAATATTGCTGTCTAATGCGATCCTACTCATAATTATTAGCTTCGTCTCGATCAAATTTATAATTAGCAAAAGAAAACAGGTATTTGTTAAATACTTCGTTTAAATTTTCTGTATCTTTATTTTCTTTGTTTGAAGGAAATACTAATATTTCTACCTCTTTTCCATAATATTCTGCCGGGAAGGGAAATGAAGACTTTTCTTTGCTTGGTGTCATAACTTGCCTTAACATTAATTACCTCTTAATAAACAATATATATCATTTTTTCTTTATTGTAAACGTATGATATTGACAAATTTTAATATTTTGTCAATCCTCTGAGCGGTTAAAATCTGTCTTTATAATATTTTTTACTTTCGGCTATTGCCTTATTATCGATATAAACGTTAGGAAAATGGAAATAACCGCCACTATGTGAATAATAATTAAATTAATTTTTTCCAATGGCGTTTACCTCATTTGCATTGGATTAGAGAAGAGGAAGAATTTAACCACGGAGGACACAGAGGTCACGGAGTTGTTATTCGAAAGCTCCTCTTCTTCCTCCGTGTACTCATGGACAAAAAATCATGCGGGCGTCTATTGAGAATGCGGATTACGAAAAACTAAATTACAACTTTAGACAACATTTATTATTATCGTTTTGCTGTGACTGGCTGGCAGCAGGCATAGCTTATCTGTCAATTTTTAATGTATATTGGAATTACTTGAAAGAGCAGAGGTAAAAAGGTTTGCGGGCTTTACTATTGCTGCGCAAGCAGCTTGGTCTGCATAAATTTTATTATCCTTCATTATAAACCTAACTATTTATTATCATTATCGTTTGGCTGTGACTGGCTGGCAATAGGCATAGCAGCGTCTATTGAGGATGCAGAAAACAAAAAATCAAGGTACTACTGCAAAGTGTAATAATGGCGATTCATGTTCATCCGAAATCCTAGCTGCTATGCCTATTGCCAGCCAGTCACAGCAAAGTGAATATAGATTTATTTATTAATTAGGTTTATAATATCAACATGAGTGAAAACCTCGAACTAATCGAATTATTTACACGGCTGCGCGTCACCGATGTTCGTGACGGCATGGATTGGATGGGCTACCATCACTATGGAACGGTCGATTACAGAATCAGACCTCTTTTCCGTCCCGAGACAAGCATCGTCGGCATTGCAAGAACCGCGCGCTATGTACCCTACGAAGGACCGGTTCCCGCTCTCCCGCCCGATGAATATACCGAATGGGTAAAAATGTATTATTCAAAAATATGTTACGACCCATGGACAAACGATATTCAGCCGGGCGACTTTATGTGCCTCGATATCGCCGGTCTTGATGTTGGTCTTTTAGGTTCCAATAACACGCTTAATTGCAAGAAAAAAGGCGCAGTTGGTTTTATGACAAACGGCGGCGGAATACGCGATACGGATGAATGCATAATTCAAAAGATCAATGTATGGTCAATGTTTATTTCTCAGCCGATGGATCAGGCAAGGATTCGATTTATCGACAAAGACATTCCGATTGCAATCGGCGGCGTGGCAATTTATCCCGGCGATGTTATAGTTGCAGATGGCGACGGCGTAATTGCAGTACCGCGAAAAGTTGCCAAAGACGTTGCAAAATACGCGTGGCAGGAAGCAAGCGCCGATAAAAAAATGCGCAAACAAATGTACATCGATCTTGGTATGAAACTTGATCATACTGTTGAATAAGGATTTTCCATGTTAGTCGAAAGAACACCTGTAAAAAATTTAATATTTATCCGCCTCAACCCGGGCGACGATCTTTTAACCGCTCTGACTCAAGGCGCAAAAGATCACAACATAAAAAACGCGGTTATTCTTTGCGGCATCGGCTCTGCGCGAAGCCATCATTTTCACGTTGTCGGCACCCGCGAAAATCCGCCAAGAAACGATTTTGTCAAAGACGAAAAAGCGTCGGATATTGCGAGCATCAGCGGTTACATCATCGAAGGCCGCGTTCATGCGCACATCGTTCATTCAGACACGGAAAAAGCTTTCGGCGGACATCTTCACGAAGGCACAGAAGTTCTGACTTTTGCGATTATCACACTGGCGGAGATTGATTATGATTTTTCAGGGTTTGATACAGTCGGAGACATTGAGGACCTGAGGAAATAGATTCCTGCACAACTTGAGGCATTGCGGCAATCTAATCCATTTATATTACAAACCTAACTATTGTTTACCTTTCCCGCTTGGCTGTGACTGGCTGGCAGCGCATAGCTTATCTGTCAATTTTTAATGTATATTAAAATTACTTGAAAGAGCGGGGATAAAAAGTCATGTGGGCGTCTATGGTCTGCGTGAATAATGCCAGCTAGCGGCTGCGTTAAATAATGCCAGAGCCATTCTAGCCCACAGGGCTTTTTACCACCGCTCTTTGATTTTTTAAAAATACATAAAAAAGCAGCTATACCCTAGGCGCCCCCAGCCAGTCACAGCCAAGCGAATATAGATTAAATCATTAGTTAGGTTTACAATAACCCCATGCAGGCAATGCGCCCTACCCTGGCCCAGCAGCAGCACCTCAAAATGAATCCGCAGATGCTGCAGTCAATAAAATTAATGGAACTGCCGATCGCAGAGCTTCGCGAAAAGATCGAACAGGAACTTGAGCGCAACCCCGCGCTGGAACTTGTCGAAGATAAAAGCACAGTTCCGCTTGATGTTACAAAAACAAACCCTGGCGCAAAATACGAACTTTTCGAAACCAGTTCCGATCCCGGAAGACGCGGGCAAAAAGCATCGGAAGACCATATGCGTTTTATCGAGGGCGTGTTAACAAGAGCCGAAACTTTACAGGAACATCTATTGCAGCAATTGCGGCTTGTGCCGTCTCCGTCCATCGACGAAGAATTGCGCGTAATGGGAGAAACTCTCGTTCAAAATCTTGATGACGACGGCTTCCATAAAGAAAAACCGCAAACTCTTTTTTCCGATACGCAGCGCATTAACGAAGCTGTAAAACTTGTGCAGGGGCTGGATCCTCCTGGATGCTGCACAAGCGATTACCGCGAATCTCTTAAGGTGCAAATCGGACTTTCGGACGGACAAATTAAAATACCTGATATCGAAATATTATTGGATAACCTTGAACTTGTCGAACGCGAAAAATACAATGTCCTTGCAAAAAAAATCAGTCTGGACGAAGAAGGCACGCAAGACCTTTGCGAATTTTTAAAAACGCTTTCTCCTTTTCCAGGGCGCGCATTTGCGTCGAGCCATTCAGAAACGCGTTATGTTATTCCTGATATAAAAGTTATAAGAAACAACGATGAGCTTGTTATCAATCTGAACGATGAGGCTTTTCCGGTTTTGGGAATCAATCCAAACTTTGAAAAATTCGGCGAATCAAGCGATCTGGCAGCGCGCGATTTTGCGCGAAAAAATATAAATGAAGCGCGGCTTTTTATAAATCATTTAAGCCAGCGAAGCCAGACATTGATTCGGGTCGCAAACGCCATTTTAGAGTTTCAAAGAGCGTTTTTTATAAAAGGTCCGAAACACCTCGCCCCGCTTACGCTTGGAGACATAGCGCGCGAGCTTGATGTCCACGAAACAACGGTCTCCCGCACGGCAAACGGCAAATATATGCAGACTGAATGGGGAATCTTTGAAATCAGATACTTTTTTACCAACTCCATAAGCGGCGCAGGGTCTTCGGGCTCGCAATTTTCCAAGGAAAGCGTAAAAGAAATAATAAAAGAGATTATTTTTGCAGAAAACAGAATTTTGTCAGATCAGGAAATTTCTTCCATTTTAAGCGGAAAAGGAATTGCGCTTGCACGCAGAACTGTGGCAAAATATAGAAAGGAACTTGATATGGGTTCTTCATACGACAGAAAATTATCCGCCCGTTAGCGCGGAAAAAAACACAGGAGGTTCAGAATGAACTTGGATATTAAAGCAGTACATTTTTCACTGCATGACGACGCAAAGGAATACCTGAATAAAAAAATTGAAAGGCTGCGAAATGCCGAGAACATGATTGTTGATCTTTTAATCTCATTAAAAAAAGAAAAAGATTTTGATGTTGAAGCCACAGTGAATTTCCGCTGGGGCGTTTCTGTTCACGTAGCAGAAACTGATTTTGAACTTACCAAAGCCATCGATAAAATGATTGATAAGCTTGAGGCAAAAGTAACCAAAGAAAAAGAAAAAGTCAAAGAAAAACGTTAGGTCCAATTATGGAAAAAAAATCCTCTTTTGCAGCGCGGTGCAATAAAATTTTTGACTGGATGGCAGAGGAGGGCTTGGCTCTCATAATGCTCGAAGACACAGAATCAAGGCGCGATCAGAATATCCGCTGGTTTACAGGTCACCCAGGAGACGCTCTTCTTTTTCTTTCTGTTGACAGAAAGGCGATTCTTGCCGCATGGGACATCAATCTTGCGAAAATCTACGCGTCACAGTCTCCCGCCGCGATTTTTTCCTACAATGATTTTGACAGAAAACCGGGCAAGGCGATTGCCGCGGTTGCAAAAAAACTCGGCATTCCTGCAGGCTCAAAAATTGAAATACCAAATGTCACGCCCTACCCTCTCTTTCTGGATTATGTGGGTGAACTTACAGATTTTGATATTCTTTGCAGAAATAAAGGATGCGCATCACAGATAAATAAATTCCGCGCCGTCAAAGACGAAGAAGAAATTGCCATTACAAAAAAAGCCGCAAACATAACGAACGAATTAATTGATTCGCTGGAAAAAAATGTAAAATCAGGAAAAATAAAAACAGAAGCTGATGCGGCGTTGTTTATAGAGACAGAAGCGCGAAAACAGGGCTGCGAAGGTACAAGTTTTAATACCCTCGCAGCGGGACCACAAAGAAGCTTTGCCATTCACGCGTTCCCGGCATGGACAAACGCGCCTTTCGGCACACAGGGACTCTCCATTTTGGATTTCGGCGTAAAATTAAACGGGTACTGCACTGATGTAACGCTTACATTTGCCCGCGATTTGGATGAAAAACAGGAAAAACTTGTCGATCTTACAGAAAAAGCCGCAAAACTTGCGCTTTCAATGGCGCATAACGAAACGCAGACAAGAGATATCGCCGCGGCAGTTGAAAAACTCTTTACAAAAGCAAAAAAGAAAATGCCCCATGCTCTGGGACACGGCGTCGGTCTTCAGGAGCATGAGTATCCGCTAATCAGAAATTCCGGCGAAAACGATTGGGTGCTCTCTCCCGGCATGATCTTCACCATAGAGCCAGGCCTTTACGACCCGCTTCTCGGCGGCTGCCGCCTTGAAAACGATATCCTCATAACAGAAACCGGACACGAAGTCCTTACAAAAGCGCGGATTATCCGCCTCTAGCCTATCCGTTAAAAAAACGCTATTATAACTGCATTATGAAAGTATGGGTTAAATTATTAATCGGCTCCATTTTGGGAATGACAATCGGCTTCCTTTTACCGAATACCGAAACTGTCTTCGCGGCTCTTCAATGGCTGGAAAGATTGGCAATCGGCATCGGACGTTACGCGGTAATCCCTGTTTTGGTTTTTTCTCTTACCGTTGCGGTTTACGAACTGCGCATGGATGATCAATTCTGGCCGATGGTGCTGAAAAATTTTATTTTAATTGTAGCGTCGTCTTTTTTTGTAATTTTTGCAGGTATCATTGTAACATCAGCTTTTTCGCCGGAACGAATCCCGATAGAAACAGTTGAACAGATAGAAGCCCTCAGTTTAAATATCGGCAACAACATTCTGGAATTATTCCCGCCCAACATGTTCAGCGTAATTGCAGGCGGCGGATTATATCTGTTCCCTGTCTTTGTATTTGCGTTTTTTATCGGCATGGGATTAAACTACGATCGCAATTATTCAAAACCGGTTATTTCGCTTGTCGATTCACTGTCGCGCATTTTCTACCATGTCGCTTCGTTCTTTACAGAAATTATCGGTTTCATATTGATAGTACTCGCGGCGTTCTGGGCAGTCAGATTCAACACTGTATTGGAAGCAAAAGTTTTTTCTGATCTTATAATCATGCTTGCAGTGTTCAGCGTTGTTCTTTGTTTTGGAATTCTTCCGTTATTTTTATATTTATTAAAACCAAAAGTAAATCCATGGCGCGTCCTTTACGGTTTTCTGGGGCCTGCGTTTACGGCATTTTTCTCGGGCGATATTAATTTTTCCATTCCCATATTGCAGCGCCATTCAAAGGAAAATTTCGGCATTCGCAGACGGTCAAGCGCGTTGTCACTTTCGCTCTTTGCGACATTTTGCAGGTGCGGAAGCGCAATGGTAGCGGCGGCGGCATTCATCGTAATAATAAAATCATATTCGTACCTGAGAATCAGCACCCTCGATTTATTAACCATCGGCTTATACGCCTTTGCGATTTCATTTGCTCTCGCGCGCCATCCCGGTGAAGGCGCATTCATCGCGTTAGCTGCTCTTTGCATACTCTACGGCGGCGGCGAATACAAGGCGGCATACCTTATCATGAAGCCGCTTGCCTTCTATTTAATTGCAATCGGCACCTTCATTGATGTTATGCTAAACGCCTTCGGCACATATGTCCTTGCAAAGACCAACGGCTTCATAGAAGAAAAAAATCTTGTGCATTTTATCTAAAGGAATACAGGAACTATGCAATTGCGATGAGGACATTAAAACCCTCATCGCGCCGGAAAGCGAAAAAATTATTGCTCTGTTAAACCGTTATATAAACGAAATAGAATTTTTTAATCCTGCTTACGGCCTTGTCGGAACCTCTGACAGAAACGAATTAATAATTAAACATATCCTTGATTCTCTGGCTCCATTGGGAGTTATTTCAAGAATTTTACCGCGAACCGCCGCGAACGAAAAAAATGCTTCAATAAAAATCGCTGATGCGGGTTCCGGCGCAGGGCTTCCGGGGATTCCTCTGGCTATTGCCATGAATGATTACGATTTTACTTTAATTGAGCGCATGGGAAGGCGCGCCGGTTTTTTATTAAATACAAAAGCTACGCTTACGCTGAATAACGTCAACATAGAAGAAAAAGAACTGGAAAACGTAAAATCAACTTTTAATTTGATAACCTTTCGCGCCTTTAAACCGTTTGAGCCAAAACTTTTAAGAACGCTTTTTAAATTGCTCGCGCCGGGAGGAATAATTGCCGCATACAAGGGAAGACGCGAAAAAATTGACGAAGAAATGCAGGCCTTTAAAGAAGCACAATGGCAGTGGGAAGTCATTCCCTGCCCTGTTCCGTTTCTGGAAGAAGAGCGGCATTTAACGGTGATTCATTCCTGTTTATAAAAACGTAAAGATTCCGCTAAAGTATGTTATTATTTTACCGATAATTCTTTGAGGGGACTATTTTGTCATATAAGAACGTTTCATCTACATACAAGGAAACAACAATCAGGACTGCCGGTCAGGGGCAGCTCATCGTCATGCTGTACGATGAAGCCGTAAAACAGCTGACCAAAGCGGTAGAACTTCTGGAATTAAACAAAACCGATAAAAGAGAACCGGGCAGAATCGAGGTTATCAATAAAGCCATCATGAAAACAGAAGAAATCCTCACCGAATTGATGGTTTCTCTGGACTTTGAACAGGGCGGCGAAATATCAAAGAATTTATTTTCATTGTATACCTGGTTTAACAGGGAACTTGTCGAAGCGAATATAAGCCAGGACACAAAAAGAATGATAGCTGTAAAAAATATGCTTTCTGAATTAAGAAATTCATGGAGCGCTGTCGCAAGTCAATCTCCTGCCGAAGCGCCGAATCGTGAGGCGGTAGGTCTTAATATTGCAGGGTAAAAAAGGGAGGGGTTATGGCATTAATAACAGAAGAAGCAGTTACAACAGAAATTGACTCTGCGGAGCTTGCGCAAAGAGTTGCGGTTTTAAGACGATTTAAAACACTGCTGTCACAGCAGAGAGATAGATTTAAATCATATCTTGATTTAATGGATAAACAGCAAAGCGTAATTGAATCAGGCAGCGCGGAAGATTTATTAAACTATGTAGAGATAGAAGAAAAAATTGTCGCAGACATATTCTCAATTCAAAAGGTTATTGATCCTCTCGAAGAAATGTACTATTCGGTCGTTTCAGGTCACAATCTTGCCTCCGCCGAAAGCGCAACGCAGGAAGAAGTGCCAAGCATTAAAGCATCGCTAGAAAAACTCAAAGGCGAAGCTGTTATGCGCTCTGCCAAAAACAAGGAACTGCTTTCCAAGCGAATGCTGGAACTTCGCCAGGAAATTAAAACCCTGCGAAACAACCCATACGCTACAGGCAGAAACGCGTTTGTAAGTTCAAACTCAGCGTCTCTTATAGACATCAAGGGTTAACCTCAATTAATCCTGACCCAGTTTTCTCCGTTTCCGGAGAAACTGGTGCTGGAATCAATCTGATAAATAAAAGTGCGTCCTTCAAAAAAAATTGTAAGCTGTCCGTTAGCTGCCTGATATGAACCATTATGCATTCTATTGTCCCTGAATAATCCGACTCTGCCGCTTGAAGCAGTTCCTGTAAACATTAAGTCGCCTGCGCCGCCGCCTGTAAGCCTGTAATAAGCCGGTTGAAACTCAATCGTGCGGCTGTTAAAAAAATTGCCAATTCCGCTGCCGGCTTGCGAAGGCGGCGTATTGATGACAGCCTGAACAGCCCCCCTTTCCATTAAATAATCAGAGATTTGAGCATTACCATTTGACAAGGCAATGGAAAGAGCGGTACTGCCTTCACTGTTTCTTGCATTAATATTGGCTCCGCGATCAATCAGTAACTGAACGAGTTCGAAATTATTAAATCTTACAGCATGTAAAAGACACGTCATGCCGTCCGAATCGTTTCTGGACAGCGGATATTGATAATTTACATCAACGTCTGCCTGAATAAACCGTCTTGCAAAATCAAACCGCTGTCTTTCCATCGCAAGCAATAGAATTTCTCCGTTGGCTCTTACCCCTGAATCTAAAATAAACTGAATAACATCGTCAGGCTGATTCCTGTTTATCGCGGTATACAGATCAAACATTGCCGGGGTGACGCCATGCCTCTGCAGCAAAACCAATATTCCAAGAGCAGTTTCTCCGCGGGCATACGTTACCACAAAATTTAAAACCTGCCTTTTTTCCTGCGGATTTAAGTTATTAATGTTTTGATTAATTATTCTTTCGGCTTGCGGATAATCGCTTCTGGACAGCGCATTTACAAGATCCCAGCGGTAATCATTCGCAAACGCAAAACCCGCGGCAAAAAAAAGAAAAATAACGATAATTGATTTTTTCATCCCCTATCCTCCCAAATAGTGAACGATATTAAAATAACACAGGCAATATTACAAACCCTGAATTGTGGGCGATACTGGATTCGAACCGGTGACTTCTACCGTGTGAAGGTAGCACTCTAACCACTGAGTTAATCGCCCTAAAGACACTACTCCGCTTTAGGCGTATCTTCCGCAGCTACATCGGTCGGCGAAAAATTCACAGTCTTTACAAAATCACAGGCTTCTTTGGCGCCGACATCCCTGTTCATATCAGAGTCTTCCCACTCAACAGAAAGGGGTCCTTTGTAATTAATCGCGTTAAGTTCACGGATGATGCTTTCAAAGTCAACATCGCCGTGTCCCAATGAGCGGAAGTTCCAGCCGCGCTTTACATCACCAAACGGAAGAAGCGAGCCCAACAACCCTGCTCTGCCGTCAAGAGAAACAGCCGCGTCTTTCATGCGAACATGGGTTATGTTTTTGTAAAGATCCCTAATAAAAAGATGAGGAGATATGCCCTGCCAAATTAGATTGGCGGGATTAAAATTAAAACCAAGCGTCTTGCGGTTTTTAAATTCTTTTAAAAGCCGCTCTGCCGAGTAGTAATCAAAAGCAATCTGCGAAGGATGTACTTCAAGCGCAAATTTTATCTGATTTTTATCAAAGTCGTCAAAAATGGGCGTCCAGTGTTTTATTACATTTGCATAAGCATCTGCAATCATCTGCTCGTTAGTCTGAGGGCAGGAATACCAGTAAGCCTGAATTGGGTTTCCTATAAAACCGGTAGTGATTTTTACTCCCAGATTCTTTGCGGCAGCGGCGGCATATTTCATTTCCTGTACCGCCCACTTTCGAATATCTTCAGGTTTACCCGCGGCAGCCGCAGGCACTACATTGCTTAAACGGGGATCCGCAGGGTCAGTAACGCATTGACCAATTAAGTGAGTCCCTATTGCCAGCACTTTTAAACCATGGTTTTTAAGAATAGCTTTCATATCTTCAATGTATTTGGGTTCAGCCGCAGCTCTCTTTAAATCAAGATGATCTCCCAAACAGGCAATTTCTATTCCCTCATAACCAAAGGCTTTTGCTTTATCACAAAAATTCTCAAAGGGCATGTCCGCCCATTGTCCGGAAAACAAAGTAATTGGTCTGGCCATTATATCCTCCTAAATACCAGAAAAATTCATCTGCCATGATAGAATAATAACAAATAAAATGCAAGTATATAGGAATGAAGATTTTTCATTTACCGCCTTTAATAGCTGCGGTATTTCTTCTGACTTTCCTTGGCTTATTTTCAGGCTGTTATTCTCTCACACAGGGCACAACCATGCTTGGTTATTTAAACCGGGCTATACCTCTGGAAGAGGTTTCCGATGAAAATTTTGTAAGGCTTGTAATGGATATCCGCTCCTTTGCGATGAATGAACTTGGTCTTGCGGAAAGCCGAAATTATACACGTTATGTCGAGCTTGACAGAAATTACCTGGCTGCAATAGTCTCCGCGTCAGACAGGGTTTCCTTTAATCGACATGAATGGAATTATCCCGTCGTAGGAAGACTGCCCTACAAAGGCTTTTTTAATATTGACGGCGCGTACAGAGAAAGAGCGCGTCTTGCAAAACTTGATCTTGATGTCTGGATACGCGGTGTAGACGCGTTCAGCACTCTTGGCTGGTTCAGGGATCCGCTTTATTCATACATGCGCAATTACAGCACAAACAGGCTTGCAGACCTAATCATCCATGAACTGGTACACGCAACAGTGTTTATAAAAGGACACGCCAACTTTAACGAAGAACTGGCTCAATTTATTGGAAGCGAAGGCGGAAGATTGTTCATGGAAATCCGCTACGGCATTGATTCCGATGAATATAAAGAAATGATTGCCTCGCAGGAAAACAGCCGAAATTATATCGCGTTTATTCATGAATTAATCACAGAACTGGAAGAGCTTTATTCAAACACCAATTTAAAAAGGAATGAAATATTACAGCTTAAAGAGCAAATCATTAATGCCGCAAAAGAAAGATTTAACGCCGAATACGAAAGCAGGTTTACAAATGACAACTACAGATACTTCTCTACACTGGAAGTCAACAATGCCTATCTGGAGCTTTTCAGGCTGTATTATTCACCGGATAATTTTTACGAAGATTTGTACGAACGAACAGGACGGGATCTTCCCGCTTTTATCGCGGCAGCAAAAACAATTACAAGAAGAGGCGCGCATCCCAGAATCCAACTGGAAAATGCTCTTGGCGTCAATTAATCGTTGTAATAAAGCTCCTGATAAATTCTGCTAATGGAAGGAACCCTTCTTCCGTAATCCCTGGTTTCGTGTATGGGAACAGTTTCTACCAATAAATCGATGGGCAATGTGCTTGCAGCCCGCCAGCGGCGCACCCGGGCATGCCCTCCGTTATACGCCATAAGCGCGAGAATCATGTCGCCGAAACTGTTTCTCTGATGATTTAAATAAAACGAACCGATGTAAAGATTCGTGTAAGGATCGCTTCGATCAATTTCGTTGTCAGGGCCGAAGAAATTGGGGCCGCCAGAATCCCTTATGCGAATTGCCTGGGCTCTTGCTGTCGCAGGCATAAGCTGCGAAAGCCCTCCCGCTCCGGCATGGGATATAACAGCAGTTTGAAATGCGCTCTCTGTACGAATAAGCCCGTAAAGAAGATGCGGCTCAATATTAAATCTTTCTGCGTTTAATTCAACTAGGTCTTTAAAAGGACGCGGATACATAAGTTCAAAATCGCGTCTTTCTTTTACATAACCCTCCCTGTAAAGGTACAGAGTGATAAGCCTCATGGAAAGCGGATGTATCCCGGCGTTTCCAAGAGCCTGCGACACAGAGCGCAGTTCATCAGGAGACAATGACCTTTCCATTGCCCTTATGTAAGGAGATGCAAGACCTGCGGCATCGTTCTCAAAAAAACCAAGAAGGAACTGAAGCGCCTGTGAATTGTTTTCTTCTTCATTTTCTGTTTGAGCCGGTTCGTCAGGTAAAATTAAAAGCGGAAGCCCCAAAGAAACTGCGCTTTTCATGCGGTAATAAAGAGCAGGCATTAAAAGGTTCTGCCCTGCGTTATACGCAATTTGAAAAAACGCATTGGCTGCCGCCGTAGTCTGATTTATTGTCCGCGCCGCAAGCCGCCTGTCTTCGGCATTAAGATAACCTTCTTCTATTGAACGCCCGATTAACCACGCAAAGCCGCCTTTAATTGTAGAATTGGAATCTTTAATAATGTCATATGTAGTTATTACGTTTCTCCATTCCTGTTCTGTTACGAGCTTAACCAAAAATCTTTCCATAAGCGCGTTATACGAACTGCCGTTATGCCAGCTTGGAACATGCCGGCGAAGTCTTGCAATAAAATCAGTATTGGGACCGCTCATTACCGCGTCCAGTATGTACCAGATACACGCATCCTGCTGTTCATAATCAGGCGCTAAAGCAAGCGCTCTTTCAAAAAGCGCAATCGCCTGGGGATTAAGCCCGGCGCGGCGCGCGTTACGCGCGGCATAAAATAAAATTCTAAAGCGGATGTCGTCTTCCTGTCTGGATAAACCGGCTTCCCATCTTGTTAAAAGAGTATGCCCTTCCCTGTTTGCAGGCGCAAAGAGAAGAGTCCTTCCCAGATCATTAATTAAATTGGGATATTCCAAAAATATCGTCGGAATCTGCGCAGGCCAGACATTGTTTGTCTGAAAGCCCCTAAAAGCAGCTAACGCGTCGGCGTATCTTACCTGGTACACTGCATGATGCGCTTCAATGGCTGCCATTTCGCCCGGCGTAAACTCAATCCCTTTTCTTTCACATTCACTTAAAGCGTAAAGCCTTGCCTGATTAAATGAAGCAGAATTAGATTCAATCCCAAGAAAAAATGAAAGCGCCTGTTCGCGTGAAACCATATTGAAAGCCGTTGCCCACCAGCCGCGCACTTCCCGTTTCATGTGTTCAATCAATCTTTCAGAAAGTTCAACTCCGCTTATCATCATCATCGCAAGCTCGTCAGCCGCATGATGTCTGATAAATTCATTCTGACTGCAAAGCGCTTTTTCAAAATTATCAATTTTTTCTTCGTTCGTTTCGCTTAAAAGACCGAGATAGAAAAAATGATCATAATACTGCATCACCTCCTGCTGCGGGGTAACAGCGCAAGTAAGGGAAGCAAGGGAAACGATTAAAAAAGCGACCAAATTTATGTTATGTTGTTTCATCAATTTCTGGGCGGCACACGAATTGTCCTTCCGGAAATAATTCTGTCCGGATTACGTATATTGTTATGCCGCGCTATCCTTGGATACTGCCATGGATCGCGGTAAAATGCTTCAGAAATATCCCACAATGTATCACCCCAGCGAATTCTGTAGTTAACTCCCTCTCTGGGAATAGTTGCTGGCACATTGTAAGATGCGACAGGCGGGGTTCGGCCTGACGCGCGGGTAAATCTTGGCGTTGATGCTGCAGGTTCAGGCGCCGCTGCAGGAGCTGTTATCACAGGCGGAGGCGCGACTACCTGCTGAACAGGTTCAGTCTGAGGCGCCGGCACCGGAGTTGGAGCAGGAGCCACTGGTTCAGGCGCAGGAGGCGGCGCAACCGGAGCAGGCTCAACAATGGTTGTCTGCGGAGTGTCCGGTTTCATTAAAACGGAACGGACAATACTCATTCCTCCAAGGAAAAACAGCCATGCGGCAAGAAGCCCCAAAATTAAAACAAGAATTATTATAATCAGAACCCACGGCTTTACTCCGCCGGTTTTTTCCTTTTGCGCTTTTTTGTTTTGTTTATATAAACTTGAGGGCGGCTCTTCGTTGGATTCAAGTTCAAAGTCCGGAATATCCACGTCACGCGATGTTTCGTCGAGAGATTTTAATGAAACAGTAAGGACATAATGCTCGCCGCCTGCGCCTGTGTCGAGGTCGATGGCATCTGCTATTATTTCGCCGTTAGCGTCGGAAGAAACAACCATCTCGATGGACGGGTCGCCTTTGGGTTTTGGTTTTATATTTTCTACAACAAGACTGCCTATGTACTGAGCATCGGGCATGGCTCCCTGCGGACTTCTGTATAAATCGATCTGGACGCTTGGTTGATTATCGTGAACTGTGGTGAGAATCAGTCTTTTCTTAATTGAAGAATTCTCCTCCATAATGGGGTAGAATTCTCCGTTGGCAATTTTAATGCCAATATTCGATGCCATTGGACTTACTCCTTTTCCAGGGCTTAAAAATCAACCTAATTTAAGTCTATCTATTGAAAAGGCAAATGTCAATAACTTGCCGCTGATAAATGTCAATTTTAAGTCATTTAAAGCCAAATTTTGGTAATATCAGAATAATTATCGACAAAACTGGTATTTAAAAATAAAAAAATATCCGATAATAAAGGGTAGGAGTCTTATGTTAATTGGTATTATTGCTGTCATTCTCGTTGTAACTGTTGCTATCCTGTTAAAAGGCGTTCTCGGTAAAGTTTCGCTTGGCGGCGGAAGGTCATCTAAGGATATAGATACCGCAATAAGGGAAGCGAATAAAAGACTGAACCAGAATCCTAATGATCCGGAAGCGTTATACACTATAGCAACTGCTCATTTTGACGAAGGAGCGATAGATAAGGCAATAAAATATTACGAAAATCTGACGGAACAACTTGCAGTAAATCATCAGATACCCGGCATTGACAACTTTGAAGTATATTTAAGATACGGCATAGCGTCACGCAAACTGGGGTTATTGGATCAGGCGTACAAGGCCTTCGGAATGGCGAGAACGTTCAGACAGGACAATTTTGAAGTTAATTACGAGCTTGGCGCTCTTGAGTTTGACAGAAAAAATTACGAAAAAGCCGTTCAGCTTTTAATGGCAGCACGCGTTCAGGATCCGGAAAGCCCTGCCGTTCTTCGTTACCTTGGGCATGCGCTTTTCAGACTAAAGAAACCAAAAGAAGCCATGAGTTTTATACGCAAGGCAATTGACCTTGCGCCGGAAGACAAAGAATCGCTGTATACGCTTGCAGAATGTTATCATGAGGCCAATCAAACTGAACAGGCGCTGCGCATTTTTAACCATCTTAGGGCAGACCCTGTCATGGGACCCAATTCATGTTTAATTGCAGGGCAGATCCATCTTGATACAAGACAGTTTGAAGCCGCAATTCAGGATTTTGAAATTGGGTTAAAACATACAAATATTAAAATTGATATTCTTGCGGATCTTCGCTATAAACTTGCCACGACATATATAAAATTAAACGAAATCGGAAAAGCAATCCCGCATCTCAAGCAGCTGCAGAATGATAATCCTGGATATAAAGATGTGCCCATCCTGCTTGGAAAATATATTGAGTTAAACGCAAACCGTAATCTGCAGACATTCCTTATGGGATCTTCAGCAGACTTTGTCGCTCTCTGCCGAAAAATCGTAATGACATACTTCGGCAAGGCAAAAGTAAAAATAATTAATATCGCGGTTAACAAGGCAGAGTGGGCGGATATTACAGCAGAAATTGACACCTTTAAATGGTCGGATTTAATAATGTTCAGATTTATCAGAACGCAAGGATCGATCGGAGAGCTGATTGTAAGAGATTTTCATTCTCACTTAAAAGAATTAAAAGCCGGCAAAGGCGTTTGCATTACTGTCGGTCAATACACAGACGAAGCAAAAAGATATACCGAAGCCCGCCTTATCGACTTAATCGAAAAAGACAGACTTCAGGCAATCCTTAACAATCTCGACGCAAAAACAGCCGCAATAGCTAAAAAATAGCAAGCGTCATCAATAACGGCAGATGATCGCTGAAGCCGTGTCCGGTTTTAGCATTATATGAAACCGGTTTACCATGGGCATTGGTATAAGGCAAACCGGAAATAATTGTTGTTTGCTTATACTCCCATCCTGTATTATCAAAAAATTGACCGGAAACCAAAAAGTGATCGATCGTTTCCCAATTGTTCCGATACAGATAACTGCCGTTTTCAAGCTCGTTTATCCAGGGTGAATAAAGGGTTATCGAATTCTCCGGAAAATGAACCGGAACCGGCGGTCTGTCTCCGCTTATAACGATAAAATCTTTTTGCCCCGCAGACGAATCTTGTGCAGCTAACGCAATGCCTGCGCTCTGCGGATCATCCGTAAGCAGGGCGCAGATCACGTTTGAACCTCGCCTTGAAAATTCATCATGGTTCAGGTTTAAGTCTCCCGCGATGATGATACCCGCAGCCGGCTCATTTTCCCATATCTCACGTATGCGGCGAAGAATTATTCTTGCGCTTGCCCTGCGGTTATATTCGGTTTCTTCCGCTCCGCCAATCTTGGATTTCCAGTGACAAATCATAATGATAAAATCCCCTTCTTCCGATTGAACCCTCACCTCCAAAACAGGACGCGGCGCGGTGTTTGCGCCGATTACTGCCGCATGCGTTCTTTGGTCTGACAGCGGAACGCGGCTTAAAATACCCAGCCCGATTGCAGATCCAGGGTTATTTGCAAAATGGCACCAAAAGTAACCCCGAGGCAGAGCGTCAGACAGGTCTTCCAGGATTTTAAGGGATTCAATCTCCTGAAGAATAATGATTTCCGGCATGGGCTCAATTCTGGCAATTGCATCGGAAATGGCATTAATCCGCCCCAGATACTTTTCATTGGACCATCCCGCCGACTGCTGAAACTCCAGGTATTCAAAACCATCCTCATTGCCATCAAACAGGTTATGAACATTCCATGTCATCATGGTAAGTACCTGGGGTTTTTCCGGCTTTTGCGCGCACCCCCCAAGAACCGCAAGCCCCGCCAAAACCAGAGCCAAAAATCTAAACTTTTTCATAAAATACCTCCGCCTATATATGGCACAAAAGTGCCATTTTGCTTTAGCGAAAACCAAAAAAAATGAAAAAAAGGTAATGGTAGTTGCTTGGGTAGCTGCTTCGGTAGCTGCTACCATAGCTGCTACCATAGCTGCTTCGGTAGTTGCTAATGTAGCTGCTACCGGGGGGCATACACATCAACCAAGACTTGACATTTTTTCATTTTTTTTATATTCTGACAGTCCCGTTACAATTAAAGAAAAGGTGATAGAAGGTTATTGATATGAAGACAGTATTTGCAAAGCCGGACTCGGTAGAACGAAAATGGTATGTCCTCGACGCTGAGGGAAAGGTTCTGGGCAGGGTGGCAGCCAAGGTTGCGTCCATCGTCCGGGGGAAAAACAAGGCAGTATTTATGCCCAATCAGGATGTTGGGGATTATGTTGTAATTATAAATGCGGATAAAATCGTGGTTACAGGAAGAAAAGCCGATCAAAAAATGTATTACAAGCATACGGGTTATATTGGCGGCTTAAAAGCCAACAATTTTAACAAAGTTATCGAAAGGCATCCTACTCAACCGCTGGAACAGGCCATAAAGGGAATGCTTCCCAAGGGGCCGCTCGGCAGAAAAATGGCAAAAAATGCCAAAATTTACGCCGGAACCGATCATCCGCATGTCAGCCAAAAACCCGTGCCGATTGAGGCATAAGTAAGAAGGTTAAAATGATTAAGAATCTTGGAATAGGTACAGGAAGACGAAAAACATCAGTCGCGAGAGTTTATGTCCGTGATGGAAACGGTAAAATCACCGTAAACGGCAAAGAATTGAACGTTTACTTTCCGCAGGGCGAACATGTGCAAATGGTTCGACAGCCCCTTATGGTAGCCGCCTGCGAAAACAAGTATGACGTTTTAATCAATGTTTACGGCGGAGGCAACAACGGCCAGGCCGGAGCTTGCCGTCATGGACTTGCAAGAGCGCTCTGTCAGGTAGACCATACAAACTACGCAAGTTTACGCGCAAACGGCTATCTTACCCGCGACCCGCGCATGGTTGAACGCAAGAAATACGGCCGCCCCGGCGCCCGCAGACGCTTCCAGTTCTCCAAACGTTAGTTTGCAAGACAACGAAAACACCAAGTCTCCCGAGTATATACGCGCCGAAAAGATCGCGCTCAGGTTGATCATGCGTGCTGAGCAATGCAGCGCAGGTCTTTCGCGCAAGCTGGAAAAACGCGGAGTTGATGCCGCTGCAGCAAGCGAAATAATTTCCAAACTTACGGAAATGAATCTGCTCAATGATGAGCGGTTTTCGCAATTTTGGCTTAGGTCGCGCATACGCTTTGCAAAAAGCCCGCGGCGGCTGCTTTCTTCACTCATCGCGCGGGGTATTGACCATGACATTGCTCTCGCCGCGCTTAACGAAGCGTTAGATGAAGAGACAGAAAATACCCTGTTTGCCCGGTATACAAAAAAAATTATGCGGAAATTGCGCGGCAAAACGGGCGGGAACGACCTGCGTTCGCTAAAGTATCAATTAAAAAACGAAGGGTTTTCTTCGAGAGCCATCGAAACTTTAGAAGCCTGTTTTTGCGCCGAAATTAATAATAAACATTAATAAATCACTTACTATTCTGCCGATTGGGATGATCGTAACATTCGCCATATTCTGAATGATGATAATTAAAAATAAAACCGGCATGCCTATTCTTCTGATGTTGTTTTCCAGTTCTGGTTTTAAATTGAGACCGGAAAAAGCAATGTGGCTCCCGTCAAGCGGAGGAATGGGAAGCAGATTAAAAATAAAATTAAATATAAATTGTATGAAATATTACCGCCGAAAAAAATGTTATCTTCAGCGTACCGGTCAAGCATCGCTCGTACAATTAATGCTAAAATTACGCCCATAATAAAGTTCGAAACAGGACCGGCTGCGGCAATCAGCGCTTTGTCGCGCCTTGGGTTTTTCAAATTTTCAGGATTGAACTCTACAGGTTTTGCCCAGCCGAAACCCGCAAGGATTATAAATATAAAACCGATGACATCAATGTGTTTTATGGGATTAAAAGTAAGACGCCCCTGATCCTTTGCGGTATTGTCGCCGAGTTTGTAAGCGCAATACGCGTGGCAGAATTCGTGGATTGTTAAACCCAAAATAATACCTGGAAGCACATACAGAGTAGTTTTAATATCCATCATGACATTACCTGTTTTTTATTAACCTGACAAAGTATATGGAAAGAAAAATAAAAAACAGCAAAATTAAAATTGGAATTACAATATACAAAAAGCTGAAAATTATATAATAATTTGTTACGTCCGCAACAATGCCGTTACCAAGATTTCTTGCTGTTGAAATATTATTTGTAATGGAACCGCTTCTGGCTGACGATACATTTCTTTCCAGGGCTTTGGCAGCGTCTCCCTTTTCGTTGATGGATTCCAAAAGAGATGTTATATCATGGGCCAATATTTTCTCTTCGATTACAGAGGAAAGCAAAAAGGAAACAGGCAAGGCAGCCGCAACCGCGACAGCAATTATTGCAGATATTAATATCAACCTAAACGCGCTTTTTTTCTCTTTGCTTGTCCAGATAACAATTATAATAATCAATACGCAAATCGGTATTAACGCAAGGAAAACCATGTAGTGGGTAAGCATCATCAGTATCTTAAAGAATAAAATCAGGCTGAATGCAAATGAAAATTTATTTGATAATTTACCCATAATATCATTAAGCGGAGACAGCGATTCGCTGCCTGCCGTATGAGCAGATATCAAAATATTAACTGCGCCGTTAGCTGTTTTTAAAATTTCCCAAACGCTTAAAATTTGATCGGATTTTCCGGCAAGGGCTTTTTGCTGACCTCTATCTGCGCTCAGATTGGGAATCAAAAGCGACCCTGCAAAACCTCTTACCGCAGCTGAAGTTCCTTCCGTTTCGCCATGTTCTGCTTCGCTGCTTATTTCGCCGTGAGTTTGTTCGGTCTGCCGCGGCTGCTCCTGATGCTGAGTCTGTCTTTCCTGTTCATTGTTTGTTGTAGCGCAGGAAATCATGCCAAAAGTAAACGAAGCGCCGCCAAAGAGAATTAGCACAACTGTAGAAATTATCTGTCTTACCATAATTCTATCTAAATTATAATATAAAACCCAATATTTTGCCACTTTTTATGCCGATTAGAAAATATGATAATCGGGCTCACCGGAACTTATTGTTCGGGGAAAAATTACATCGCCTCCATGCTGGAAAACCGGGGATTACCTGTCCTTGATGTCGATAAACTCGGCTACAAAGCGCTCGATTTGGAAAAAGATAAAATAATCGCTCTCTTTGGCAAAGAAATCTGCAGTAGCAGCTTAGGTAGCAGCTATGGTAGCAGCTACGGTAACAGCTATGATAGCAGCTACTGTGAAAACCACCTCGACAGGCGGCTCCTTGGTAAAATTGTCTACGGAAACCCGGAAAAACTTGCCATGCTTGAAAAAATTGTTCATCCCGTTGCAAATCGCCTGACTGAAGAGTGGATTGCAGCTCAAAAAGGCCACTGTGTGATAAACGCCGCCCTGCTCCACCGCACAACAATACTCGGCAGAATTGACCGCATCATTCTGGTAAAAGCGCCGTTTTTTACCCGTTTAAAAAGAGCCAGGCGGCGCGATTCGCTGTCCTGGAAAGAGATTTGGCGGCGCATTGCCAGCCAAAAGGATTTCTACACTCAATATTTGTCAATAAACGCCGAAATTTATATAGTGGAGAACCCTCAGCAATGCGGGGTGTTTTCCAGACGTAAACCTGAACAAAGAATTGATGCATTTTTAAGGGAGATTAATCAATATGGATAAGGAAATGAAAAAACTGCTATTGGTCGCTGTTTCTGTGGGCGTATTTTTATTGGTGACAATCACTATAGCGATAATCGTTTTAACACCTAAAACGAGCGCGCAGGATATAGCCTATTCTTCATCTATCCCCTATTCCAACAGAAACGGAAGAACTCAACCTGCGCCTGAAATCCTACCGCCTCAGCCTGCAGTAATCAGCAATACTCAGGAACCGATAATCGCCATAGCCGAAGAAATCACGAGAACCGCAGATTCCAATAATGGAGACAGTTTAACCATTCAAATACCAAGACCTGCAACAGCCGCAGTTGACACCAGCCAGCGGACGAGTTTAAACGGTACAACTTCGACAACCGCGGGTTCATCATCTGTAACTACGGTAAGACCGGCAGCGAGTCCTTCGCAGCCTGCCGCAACAGTAAGGCAGCCATCGGCACAAACACAAAGCGTTTCGCCATCAAGCAGTACCGCTGCAGCGCCGTCAACACAGAGCCCCGCAGCATCGAGACCTTCAAGTTCGAGGCAGAACACAGCGCCAAGACCTGCTCCTGCAAGAGTGATAAATGACTATTGGGTGCAAACAGGCGCGTTTAGTTCCATGGTAAGAGCAGAAGACGCAAAAGAGGTTCTCGCAGCCAAAGGACTTACTTCGATAATAGACTCACGCATTGTTAACGGGCAAAATTTTTACAGAGTTCGATTAGGTCCATATACCACTCAAAACGAAGCCAATCACTGGCTTGATATCGTCAAGGTGATAGACGGTTTTCATGGCAGTCAGGTACGCCAGACAGTACGCGGACAGTAAAGTAACCGACGTTACGCTGTCACTGACAAACGCAGTGACAGCTTTTAGTATTGACCCAAAGCTTAAATATCCGATATCATAACAACACTGGACAAAGGACATCCGTTTTCTATATAATGACTTTTACTGGAGCGGTGTCCGAGCGGTTGAAGGAGGCGGTCTTGAAAACCGTTGAGCCGAAAGGTTCCGGGGGTTCGAATCCCCCCTGCTCCGTAAGAAAAAATCTTTCAGATTTTTTCTTTTGAGTTTTGCTTTGCAAAACTCGTTGTTATAACTATTGGAGGGATTCGAAACGAAGCGCTCCTGTAATAGTTCAAGGCGAAAGCCTTGTTATCGAGAGTGCCGGCGCATGGAAGCGCCGTGGAGCGCGGAGACGGCCTGGAAGCTTGAGGCAGGATGCCGAAAAGCTGGAAGGCGAATCCCCCTGCTCCAAATTTAAAAACACTTCGTGTTTTTAAATTTGGAGTTTTGCAAAGCAAAACTCGTTGTTGTTATGTTTGTGGGATTCAAACCACAACATTGATCTAAAACATCCTTGGAGCGGTGCGAGAGAGGCCGAATCGGGCTCCCTGCTAAGGAGTTGTGCCCCGCAAGGGTACCGAGGGTTCGAATCCCTCCTGCTCCGTAATAAAAAACGCTTTGCGTTTTTTATTTTCGAGTTTTGCTTTGCAAAACTCGTTGTTATAACTATTGGAGGGATTCGAAACGAAGCGCTCCTGTAATAGTTCAAGGCGAATGCCTTGTTAGTGCCATGAAGCTGTAGCTCAGCTGGATAGAGCATTAGATTGCGGATCTAAAGGTCGCACGTTCAAATCGTGTCAGCTTCAAAATGAAAATTGTTTCCGTGTTATCTGCCATTTTTATAATTTTTTCTGCGGTGCATGTTTATCCGCAGACAAATGATATTTGGCTTGCTCCAACATCCATCAGGGAATTTTTGTGAATGATACAGCGGCATTAGGTTTTCTTGCTGACGTGTTCGGCGAAATAATTCTTGTAAAGAGATAATACAAACATAATTGACACTATCATTTTTAAAAGGTATAGTAACACAGCTCTGCAGGAGAGATGCGAGAGCGGTTGAATCGGGCGGTCTCGAAAACCGTTGAACCCGCAAGGGTTCCGAGGGTTCGAATCCCTCTCTCTCCGTAATAAAAAACGCTTTGCGTTTTTTATTTTCGAGTTTTACTTTGTAAAACTCGTTTGTAATATTCGAGGGATTCGAACCGGAGCATTGCTGAAAAATTTCAAGGCGAATGCCTTGTTAAAATAATGGACGGCGCATGGAGGCGCCGGGCAATGCGCAGGCGGACTGTAATGAGGCAACAGGATGTTGCTGAATGAAAGGCGAATCCCTCTCTCTCCGTAAACAAACGACTTAACCCCGAACCCCTCTCAATTTGTTTGGGTAAAAATGTTAATTTATTAAATTAAAAATCGCATATACTATTAACTACAATTAGGAGAATACTTTATGAGAAAATTTAACGTACTTTTTATTGCAGCGTTCATTTGCGCCGCTGCTCCGTTTGCCGCAGCCCAGACAACTCCGTCAGGCATCCCCATTTCCGAACTGGAACAGTTTGTGAACGAATACGCCGCAGAGCATATCGGAACAAGAACGGCAGGCGCGTCCATTGCAGCAATAAAAGACGGAGAAATCGTATTCAATCGAACGTATGGTTATGCAATACAGGATAAGGTTGAAGTTGGTCCGGACACGGTTTTTGAATGGGGTTCA
>Ga0209755_10001028_pt1 | contig 46700 bp, 33 predicted proteins | sample TergutCo191P1_FD_187301 | JGI IMG/M metagenome (GOLD analysis project Ga0209755, IMG submission 187301) | Cornitermes sp. P1 segment gut microbial communities from Petit-Saut dam, French Guiana - Co191P1 (SPAdes) (version 2) | ecosystem: Host-associated > Arthropoda: Insects > Digestive system... | reverse complement strand
TGATTTGGGACTGTCTCAGACACAGGCGGATAAGCTGCTTGACTTTGTCACATATACAGGCGACCCCTTCGATGTTTTGAGCAAATATGAAGGGCAAAATGAACGCTTTGACACAGGCGTCGGCGAGCTTGCGGCGTTAAACAGGCATATGTCGGATTTTGGCGTGCCTGAAACACATTTCAAAATCGACCTTTCAATTGCACGCGGGCTTGATTACTACACAGGTACGGTATATGAAACCTTACTCACAGAGCATCCCGAAGTAGGCTCTGTCTGCTCCGGCGGAAGATATGACAACTTAGCCGAGTATTATACGGACAGAAAGATGCCCGGTGTGGGGCTTTCCATCGGCTTGACACGCTTGTTTTTTATTTTGCAGGAGCAGGGATTATTAAATGAATCATTTTTATCGGCTCCGGCTGACGTCTTGATAATTCCAATGACAGACGACCTCTCACATGCCGCCGCGCTCGCCACATCAATGCGAGAAGCCGGTTTGCGTGTGCAAATCTATAGTGAAAACAAGAAGTTTAAAGTAAAAGTCTCATATGCGGATAAGCTCGCCATACCATTTGTTGTATTTCTCGGAGAGGACGAGATAAACCGCGGTCTCATAACTGTAAAAGACATGTCAAGCGGTAAGCAGACCACAGCCTCAAGCGGCATCCTGACAACAGGCATTTGCGACAAAATAAAAGAACTCCGCAATGCATCACCAATAAATGAGCCATGAATATTTAATATATAGCGAAAACTCCGCGCGGAGTCTTAAATATTAAAGATTGCGAGTGAAATTACAGTTGAAAGTTTTTCTATATCGTATCTTATGCGGCTTTTTTCTTGGAATAAGCGTAGTTGCTCCCGGATTTAGCGGGAGCATTGTCGCCCTTGCGATGGGGATATATCATGATCTTTTGCGGATAATATCTGATCCTTTTAAAAATCTAAAGCAGAACGTTCTGTTTTGTATTCCTGTTGGGATTGGAGTTATAGTAAGCGCAGCTTTGTTTATGCTTACTTTTAGGGCGTTGTTTGATGCTTACGAAAAAGCGGCATATCTGCTGTTTGTCGGGCTCGTCGCCGGAAATATTCCTATTGTTTCTTCCGAGGTGAGAAAAAACGGCTTTAAGGCGCGCTATATCATAGGTGCGGCTATTGCGTTTCTTGCCGCCCTTGCAGCCGGTGTGTTTGCACAGGGGGCAGGGATGGTATACGATGCGGGAGCAGCGACTATGTCCGAGTGGCGGGGTCTCACGCTAGGCGGCTTTTTGGCGGGCGTGACGGCGCTTATACCCGGAATGAGCATATCAACTGTACTAATACTTCTCGGAATATACCGCCCTCTCATATATGCAGGGGAAGCCTTAGTTCGCCTGGATCTTGCATACCTACTGCCGGTCGGGCTTTTCATTATCTGCACCATCGTAGGGCTTGCACTTACCGCCAGAGGTATAAGGCGTATTTTCAAAAAATATCCCGGCTTTGCAAATACAACGGTCTTGGGCTTCGTATGCGGCTCACTGCTCGGTATTTTGTATCAAGGTTTGCAAATTGACGACCCGGGTTTTACATGGCTGCTTGGCGCAGTAATGCTCGCCGTTGGACTCGGGCTTTCAATGCTGTTTATATTTCTCGGAAAATTTGTGAATAAGAGCGACGCTACGGAGTGAGCGCTGTTTTTAGGGTTTCATATATCGCAAATAAGTAAGAGAGGGCATGCAGGATGAAGTTTACAAAATATGATAATTTGGAGTCTTTTAGGGCAGATGTGCTTGAGGTTTTGCTTGCAGATGAGGTGCAAAACAACTTGCCCATCAGCTTTATCAAAAATGAGCGTGGGCTTGATACTTCAAACTGGCTTCTGACGACTATAAAGGATGAAGTGGGGGGCGTTTTGCTGACCGCTGCTTGTACGCCGCCGTTCAATATTGTCATGTATGAATCCGGCAATAAGCCAAACGATGCGGCGATTAAGCTGTTGTCGGATGAGCTGAAAAGTCTCGGTGTTTCTCTCCCCGGCGTTCTTGCCGAACGAAATTTGGCACAGCGCTTTGCAAGGGCTTATGTGGGCATATCTGATTTCCGTCTGCACATGTCTATGAATATTATGCGGCTCGATAAAGTAAACGAAATCGACAATGCACCGGGTTTTTGCCGTCCTCTTCAAGAGAGTGATTTATATTATGTTCCATATTGGGAGCGTTCTTTTTACGAGGATTGCGGTTTTGACGCAGTGGGTATTAAGGATGCGGCAAATCAGGTGAAGGCTCGAATAGGAACGAATGTGCATTATATTTGGGAAGACGGATATCCCGTATCGCAGGCAGCCGGCATACGCACCACCCCAAACGGCGGTGGAGTCGGCTTTGTGTACACTCCACCATATTATCGCGGTAAAGGGTATGCCTCATCGGTCGTGGCAGAATTGTCGCAAACGCTTTTAGAGCAGGGTAAAAAGTTTTGCTTTTTATTCGCCGATGCCGCAAATCCCACTTCCTGCGGAATCTACCGCAAACTCGGATACTACGACTTATGTGTTTTTGCTGATATTAAGTTTGAGAGCAAAAGACGCATCGGCGCATAAAAATGGAGTTGTTGCATAAGGTTTTCCGCTTGACAGCCTCTCCGTCCATATCGAAAGCGGTAAATATTATTACGATATTGAAGGCTACACCGATAAATACTTAAATGTTCACGATGGGTTAACAACGTTTTTCAAAAATGTTGTTAAGGAGAGTGCAGAATGAATATACGAATAATGACAATCGACGATTACGAAAGCGTTTATTCTCTTTGGTTGAACACGCCTAATATGGGATTAAATAACCTTGACGATTCCAAAGACGGCATAGTGAAATACCTTGCAAGAAACCCCAACACTTGCTTCGTCGCCGAAAAAGGCGGTGTAATCATTGGTGTTATTTTGTGCGGGCATGACGGGCGCAGGGGTTATATTCACCATACCGCTGTAGCTCAGAACGAACAGCGGAACAGTATTGGTTCTGCTTTGGTAAACACCGCAATATCCGCGCTTGAGCGTGAAGGTATCAACAAAGCTGCACTTGTGGTTTTCGGAAAGAATGAAAACGGCAATGTCTTTTGGGAGAAGCAGGGATTTACGACAAGACCGGATTTAGTTTATCGCGATAAAGCAATTGCAAATTTAACGAGGATTGACACATGAAAAGTGAACATATTGACTGTATTGTTTCCCTTGACCGAGAAAAATGGCAGGGGCATATGCTGTCTTTCCGCTATGTATCTCACAACTACTAAAGGCGCGGCGGTTTCCACCCGTTGGAATGAAAACGGCGCGGTGGTATAGCCACAAAAATGTGCTTGATTGTCAAGGTTCAATATAGCTGTTTTTTCCGTTTGCGTTTGCATTATAGCCTCCTATCTGGCAAACGGACAAACAAAGTAGTACCCATACTCGCGCTTGGCGGCGAAACGCTTACCGCTCCCCGGCGTTCCGAGTATCAGACCGTTTGGAATATATTTCGGCGAAATCATCCCATGATTTCTTGTGTATTTCACCCATATCAATCGCACGAAATTGTTTGTATATATCAATGTTTGCATGAACAGAATTATTTATAATATTTGCTGTCTGTACTGCTCTTTCTAAATCGCTGGTATATATTTTATCGAACTCGACGTCTTTTAACCTATCTGCTAGCTTGTGGGCTTGTTCTACCCCTTTTGAGGTAAGCGGAGGATTCATTGTTTGTTTTTCTTCACAGAAATATTCTAATGATGATTGCATACTTTCGCCATGTCTTATCAAATATATTTCCATAATAATCCTTGATAATATAAATACTGCCGTTACCACTCGGCGAAGCGCAACGGCGCGGAAAACATTTCCTATGCCCAATAAGTATAGCATGGTACAGCCATGCTTACAAGACCGATTATCGGATATAATCCCGCACCGTGCATCAGCACCAATCGCCAGACCGCCAACGGCAACAGCTTATGATTTCTGTATTTATCGTTTTTCATCATTCAGACCCTTCATAATTTGATATAGTTTTTTCAATGCCGCGTTGCGCTGATAGCTGATGGTACAAGTACGAAGATGAGCAAACAGCTATCCAGCAGAACATTCGGCACTTGAAGGCAATCGTTACTAAGGAAAAGGAACATGAGATGAATACTGATGGTTTTCTTGGTCTGGTAAGAAGATACACCGACATTCAAACGCTTACCCACGAAATCCTACACGAGTTCATCGACAAGGTTGTTGTGCATCACAGGGAGAACATACACGGTGAAACAGTGCAGAAGGTGGAAATCCACTATAATATGATTGGTCATGTGGAGATTCCCCATATGAACAGGGAGCAAACGCAAATGTACGTCGAACTGTTCGGAAGAAACGACCAAAGCCGAAGTGCATAAAACACTCCGACTTTGGGGCAAAAAGAATAACCATAGTTGCGGGGGAGCAGCCTCAAACCCCTTATGGTTATTCGTTTCGGTACCGGTGGCCGGACTCGAACCGGCACGCCCAAAAGAGCGGCGGATTTTGAATCCGCTAAGTCTACCAATTCCATCACACCGGCATAAATTAGTTGGGTTTTGCTCTCTGTGCTCGTTATTATATTACAACATGTTAGATATATCAAGCAAGTTTTCAGAATTTTGCAGTAAACCGCTTTACAGACGTTTATACGTCACCCTATAGCCGCTATAAAGCTATATGTCCCGGATTTTTTGCGCACGCATGGCAACAAGACCTATATTTAACGGAAAATCCCGAGCACACCATGCGATAGAGGCGGATGTATTGCCCGGGTGTTTATCTTTCACTCATCAAAGTAGCGTACGAAAAATTCGTAGAAATTGCCTTCCATTATTTGAAATGCTGTGCCTTCGCCAAATTCTTCAGCCAGAAGTTTTTCAAACATTTTAAGAGATGAAACTCCGTCAACTCCTTGTATCAGCGAAGGAACGCCGTCAAAGTCAGAGCCGAGCCCTATGTGCGCTCCCGCTCCGATATGAATAAAATGTCGAAAATGTGCCATCGCATCGTCCAAAGTGGCGCCGCCTCCGGTTGCTATGAAAGGCGGAAACATATTGAACCCAATAATTCCGCCGCTGTCAACAATAGCCATTATCTGGTCGTCGAGTAAATTTCGGTTATGCGGCATTACGGCGTATGAATTAGAATGGCTTGCCATATATGGACGAGTGCTTGTGCTGTGAGCATCCCAGAAGCCCGCTTCATTCAGGTGCGAAACATCCAGAATCATACCAAGTTCATCCATTCTTCGTATCACCTCAAATCCGAACGGCTTTAACCCCTCGGCTGTGCCTGACGCCTGTCCGAAACCCAATTCGTTTTCGTTGTTCCATGTCAGCCCAAGTATCCTCACACCTCTGTTATAAAAGTAATCGAGATGTTCAAGTTTGCCCATCAGGGCTTCTCCGCCCTCAATTGCAAGAACAGCACTGATTTTTCCCTCTCCTGCAATTCTTTTGATATCATCTAAATTGAGCGCTATTTCAATCAGGTTGCTGTTTTTTTCCACTTCCAGCTCAAAAAAATCCAGCATGTAGTTAGTGCGCTCAAACGCATCGGCAACAAATTCTTCAGCCAACCATAGAGCAAACACCTGAACGGGTGCTTCAAATTCAGACAACCTTGCAAAGTCTATGTGAAGCGCGTTGTTACTATACATGCCCCGCTCATCTTGCTGCAGCGTTAATGCCTGTGATATCGTGTCTGCATGAGCATCAATAAATCCAAATCTTTGCAGAGGCGTAGGCACTATTTCCTGCGCAATATCCGGTGACGGCTGAGGTTCTGCTTCCTGCTTATGTTCAGGAGACGGCGTAGGCGTCGCATCCTGAATTATTTCCGATGGCAGCTCAGGTGTTATATATGTTTGTGAGTCGTAATCCTCCGGTCTTGGGGTACATCCGATTAAAATAGAAAATGCTGTAATCAATACTACTAACCTTAATTTCTTCATTTGCACTTCTCCTGTGCCTCTGCTGCAACTATCCCATCTATTCTTGTTTACATTTCTTCCCTGCATATATTATACTTAAACTTATTTTTTCGCAAGCACTCGATGGAGAGACTTTGAACAGAAAATAACACCCGATGAAACGTGTATTACTACACTGTAACAGCTTTGCTCATTGCCATAAAGTAGACTATACGCTCTTTAACGCGCTTTCCGGTTATTCCTTCAAGAGCGTCAGCGTATGCTTCCAGTTGCGGAGCATACTGCCGCGCTCTTGCGCCTATCGTTTTTTCGTTAACATTGTCTGTTTTAAAATCTACTATAACGATTTCGCCATTTTCTTCAAAGAAACAGTCAACGACGCCCTGTATCAATATATCGTCGTCGCCACCATCTTGAAAGTATTTTTTCGCAGGGCGAAGTATCGAGAATTTGAACTCTCTTTTTATATTATTTCCATCAAGCATACGGCTCCCAATCTCAGAAGAAAAAAGCGACAAGATTTTGCTTAAGTCAAGTTCATTTGCTTGTGCTTCTTCTAACACCCCTCTTTTTATTAGGACTTGCAACTCTTTTCGCAGTTCGTGTTCTTCAGACCATTTTTTGTAGTCTATGTGCTGCATCACATGGTGGAGCACTGTGCCGCGCTCAGCAGCCGTCGTCTTTCGCTTGACCGTGATGAAGCTTGGAGAGGTTTGTTGTGTCAAGACAGTTTCCCCTTGCATCCACTCCGCTATCTCGCTTTCCGGGTCTGCCAGAGACTTCAGCCCGGTGACCGTCAACTTTGACGGTATTTCTGTTGCGAAATTATGAGGGTACTCATATTCAAAAGGCAAAGCTCGTTCCGGAAGCAGGATTTGTTTTTTATGGGATGGTTGTTCTGTCTGCGTTGTTTGTTTGAACTGTGCCGCTTGCTCCGTCGGTTTCACTTGTTCTGTCTGTGTCACTTGTTTTACTTGCAAAATTTGGTTTGCGCGTACAGCTTTTGACCCCTTTTTTTCTGGCTCCGGATCCGAAAGAATGCTATTTATTTTTATTTCATCGCCTATATAGTCGGCAAGCCCGGCAAGTATCCATTCAATCATGCTCCCCAATGCTGACATTGCTTGCGGAGCTATCTTCCCTTTTGGCAGCGCTGAAAGCTTTTCACTTGTGCTTATCGCATCTTTCAACGCTGCTGTTATAATCAGCTTCTCTCTTGCTCTTGTCATTGCCACGTACAAAACACGCAGTTCCTCTGATAACATCTCATCTTTTAATTTGCTTTGAATCGCTGTTCTTGCCAAAGTAGTATACTTAATTCTGCGCACTGAATCTGTAATCATTGCTCCTACGCCAAAATGATTGTGGAATACAACACCCTTTCTGATATCCCTGAAGTTAAACTGCTTTGAAGTATTTGCTATAAAAACTATCGGAAACTCCAGTCCTTTCGACTTGTGGATACTCATTACTTTCACTGCATCGCTGTCTACAGAGTCAATTGCTTCACTTTGCCATGCTTCCGCTATATCTAAACCTCTATCCTGAAGGTTTTCTATGTATGAAAGAAATCCAAACAGTCCTTTATAACCATTTTTTTCAAATCGCCGCGCCGCCTCGGCAAGCGTCACTAAGTTATTGCGTCTTTTTCTGCCGTCAGGCAGTGAGCTTACTATACCCTCCAGCCGCGTCTTGCTGTAGATATGCCATATAAGCCTATCTGCTGACATATCACTTGATACTGCTCTCATGGCTTCTATATCACTTAACATTCTTCTGCATTTACAACGTATTTCATCCGACCCTATTTCGCGCTCTGCCATTTCCTTTACGGCGTCATAGTAATCTTTTGTATTTGTGCTAGTGCGTATTTCAACAAGCTCATCTGATGTAAATCTGTAAATAGGGCCGCACATTAAAGCAGCAAGACGAATATCCTGCATTGGGTTGTCTATAACTGACAACAGCGATATTACAGATGATATTTCTATGGATTCAAAATAACCCTCGCTACCTACAAACTCCGCCTGTATTCCTACACTTGACAGGGCATTGGCATATTGCCAAGCTCTGCCTTTCATTGAGCGCAGCAAAATTACAACATCGCTGTATTTTGCGGGACGCATTGCGCCATTTTCTCCCGATATCATGTGTTCGCCGTCAGTCAGTTCTTTTATTCTTTTTGCAATATACTCCGCCTCTACCGCAATTGCGGCAGGACTTTCCTCTTGATCGTCTGTTTCAAGTCGGCTCATGTCAATAATGTCAATATCTACACAATTATCAATCCGATTGTAAGCATATGCGTTATCACCGGAAGTATCTGCTCTGCCGATATTGCTCGTAAGAGAACTTCTACCTTCCAACCCCTCCGCCTCGTTAACCTCTTGTGCTCCTCGTGTCCACTGCACCTCTCGCGCCCCTCGCGTTCCTTGTATTCCTTGCATTCCTTGTTTTGCTTCCTCGTCATTTCTGCCTGCGACGAGCCGCTCTTTCTCTGTATAGTCCAAGTCCCCAAACTCAACCGACATTATATTTCCGAAAATGTGATTAACCGCTTCAAGTATCCCGGCGCGAGAGCGAAAGTTATTTACTAAGTGTATCTTTGTGCCCTCGACTATTTTTGCGGCGTTGATTATTTGCGTGCCGTCCGCTACTTTTTTATTGACTGCGACATCGGCATACTCCGGGTATTTTGCATATTTTGACAAAAATATCAAAGGATCGGCGAGTCTGAAACGATAGATTGATTGTTTGACATCACCGACCATAAATATGTTGCTTTGTTTATCTGAAATGGCAGTAAAAATAATTTCCTGAACAGCATTCACATCTTGATACTCGTCGATCATGATTTCCTTGTATCTTTTTGCGATCATGCGCGCAATTTCTGTTCGTTCTCCCGTTGTTTTGTTAACCAGTAATGAGAGGGTCAAATGCTCCAAGTCCGAAAAATCCGCAACGCCGCTTTGGTGCTTCTTTTCCATGTAGGCATTGCCAAAATCAGCAATTAAACGCAAAAGCGTTGTGATTGCAGGCGCTAGCTGTCTCATATCCGATATATGCTCATCAGACCTTATTTCAAGTTCTATTGCACATTTTTTGAGGATTTTATTACATCTTGAACGAATTTCTTTAAGCTCGCCATACTCTTTTATAGGCTTCGCTCTCGGAAAAGCTATTACCCTATGCTCGACCGCTTCATCCCATCCTAATTTTAAAGCAGATAATAACGAGTCTATTTGCTTGATAGTCTCCTCAACACTTTCCGCATAGCTTTGTTCAAAATCGGCATATTGTCTCATTTCTTCCCTTAATTCTGACATCTCTTTTTTACAATAACTGACAGTGCTATACGTTTTAGAGAGCAAATATGCTCCGCAATCTGTCTCCGAAATGTCAGTAATGCCGTCAAGACCAAGTTTAGCAATTTGAGCATCAATCCATGCCTGTGGATATGGTAAACTTTGTAGTTTATGATATATATCCATAACAGTCTCTGTCAGATTTTTATCATCACGCCCTTGGGACACTGTTTTCAAAAGGAATGCAAATCCGTGATCCTTGTTGATACTTTCGTACTTACTATCAATGAGCGTTTCCAGAACTTCAGTTTTGAGTACTCGGCTCTCATTTTCATCGGCAACACGAAAATCCGGCGGTAAGCCGACCAAATGCGCATTATCTCGTAGAATTTCCGCACAAAAGGTATGAATCGTGCCAATCGAAGCGCCCTTGCAAAGCAATGACTGCCGCCTAAGCCGCATATTGCCCGGCGAGACAGCAAGCCGCGACTGAATTTCTTCGTAAATTCTTTCCTTTAGTTCAAACGACGCTGCGCGTGTATATGTTATGACCAAGAACTCATCAATATCATCGCCTTCATCGATTCGTCCAAGCAGGCGTTCAACCAGAACTTTTGTCTTACCGGAACCCGCCGCTGCTGAAACGAGTAGGGCGCCGCTGCGATATTTAATCGCAGCTTCTTGCTGAGGAGTAAATTTTACGCTACTTGTCTTGTTGCTCAATTTAACCCCTCCAGTATATCCCATGCCTCGGCTGAACTAATTTTATTGACGAAGCGATGCTTGCCTCCCAACTTTTCGTCAAACCCACAGACACTGTGGTACTTGCAGTATGCACACGCGTTATCACTTTCGCTCTTGTAGTATGGGCTGCATTCTATATCCCCGCTGCTTATCTTGTCTTTAGCTCCTGTCATCATCTTGCGTGTATGGTTCGACAATGTTATGAGTTGTTGCACGCTTATCATACTGTCGCCGGAATAGCTGCCGTCTTTTCCTGTTTTGACAGGCAGGTATTCTTTTACTTCTCCCCGCTCCATTGCCTCTATAACATCTACGTCGCGAAGAACAAGTCCGCTCCGGCGCATCTCACTTATACGCTGCTTTTTTATTTCCTCGTCAGATGCGTTTCGAGAAGCATTTATTGTTACATCTCTTGCCGGTACATACAGCACACCCACGGGCAGTATTTTCTTACCGTATCGATGGACGCCGTATTTTTCAAGTGCAAAAAGGTAGATCAGCATCTGCATATCTCTACCACTCAGCACATCAGTCAGTTCAAAAGAATATGCTTTTTTTCGTGTTTTGTAATCAATAACCCGTAAAAGGATTCTATCACCCAAGTCTACACCGTCTACTCTATCTATGAATCCCCTTTCCGTGTCTGTCAGTTTACTCATATCAAGCTCAAGATCCAGCGGTTCAAAGTCAGATTTGCAGAGTTCCTGAACCATGTCGCGTACAACATGCTCCACGTCATCACTATAGCGCATAAACAGATATTCAAATCGCGTGTTTTTACCTTCAAATCCCAAAAGTACATCATCGGTAAATTTTTTTATATATTTGCCTGTCAGCGCAAGATAGTCTTCCTCTTTAATATCCTTAAAGCCTTTGTCGTTTTTAACCTCTTTAAAAACACCGTCCAGAACATAGTGTGTAAAATTTCCCGCTGCAGCGGCGTCAAATTCCGCCGGTACTCTGGGCTTGAGTTTTAGTCCATTATATAAAAAGTGCTTATATGGACATGAATAATATGTGTCAACTCGTGTAGCGGAAAGGGAAAATCTCTCTCCATATAATTTCTGTGCTTCTTTTTCCGAAAGATTGTCTTGCAGCTTCACCGACAGCGCACTCTGAACATCATAGTAGCCCGCGTCCTTTACGCGTGGGTCAGACAGTCCTCTGCTTTGTAATAATTCAAGATACGGTGTCCTTGCCGCTGTCATATACTCACACTCATCCAGAGCCTCATCGGCTATACTGAACATCATTTTTAGTCTCTTGACCACAAATGATGGTCTGCTGCCCTCATTTGTATTATATATTGCAATCAGTGTGTTTGAAGGCAATGTCAGCGTAGAGTATAGCATACTCATTTCACGATACATTCGTATCTCCAGCCCGGCAGGTATGTTTGTGCCGAGGCCGCGAAGCTGCATTCGCTCGTTGTCAGACAACGCTCCGCCGACATTCCCGAGTGCAGGAATGTTGTCATCACTGGCACCCAAAAGGATGAGACACTTTAAATCCCGTCTGCGGCTCATTGCCATACCGCCGAGAGATGTTCTATCAAGCGCGATTGGTATTACCCCGACTTCTTTTTGCGAAAGAGCAAGAGCAAAAAGCTTGCGAAATTCTACAGCGGTAAGGGTATACTCCACATGATTCTTTTTATGCTTAAGTCCGGCCGGCTTAGCTTCTTCCGACTCTGTTCCGTTTGACATTGCCTCAGAGTTACTTTCTTCGCCAAGGATTGCGTACATTTGCTCCATCACATCTATTATAATATCCCATAATTGCGTATATTCGTCTGATAGCCGCATCTCGCCCCGGCTCGCCAGCACTTTTGACTTATTTATAAGATGCTCTTGCAACTTAATTTCGTTAATGAAATTATATAATGCCTTAAGCTTTACCTCCACACCCGATTGAATGCAAATTTCTTCGCGAAGCTTATTTAGCGGTGTGACAATCTTAAGGCGAAGATTGTTTAAAAGCTCCAGAGTTTTCGCGTCATCATCGTTTTCCATACCGTATCCGCCGGGTGGCATCGTCCATTTGCGCATCCATAAAGACCCGCGGATTTTCCATACCAGGACATAGTTTTCGAGCAAGGCGCACTGGTCTGTCGTAATATCCGTGAGCCCTGATTTTAAATATCTGAAAACGGGCTTATACTCCCATCCGTATGTTACAATCTCCAACGCGGCATCTATCAATGCCACAGGCGGCTTGCTTAAAATATCGGCTTTACCACTGCTAAAGAACGGAACACCATATTTTTCAAAAACATTCTCGCAAATCGAGCTGTATTCATCCCAATCTCTTGCCATGACTCCGATATCGCGCCATCTGTATCCGCTTCTGACCAGCTTTAGCACCTCATATGCGGCATACTCACATTCAACATAGCGCGTCGGCGCACAGTAGATTTTTATGGCTTTACACTTTTCGGAATACCTTGGCGGAACATCTTCAAAAAGATGTTTTTCGAGAAATACAAGTTCGTTTTTAGGGTTTTCCTTGTTTTCCTTACATTCCTTGTTTCCCGGATACGCTTCCTGACTATATCTGGCACCAGCGTCATTTGCAATACGCCGTAGCTGCAGTACGGTTTTCCGCGGAATTTCAAATATCTCCCCCTTATCATCGAGGTCACAAGTGATGCATATTGTCATATCCGCGCCTTTTTTTAGCAGTTCTTCTATTATTCCCAATTCCTGTGCGGTAAAATCAATAAATCCATCGAAAAATATATGTCCGGCATTGCCGACAGAGCTGCCGCCGATAAGATCTGCCAGAATCGTCAGTCTCTGCGCCGAGTCGCAGCCATATATGTGCAAAAGAGCCTCATAGGCGTCATATATAAGAACAAGATCAAATAGCTTGTCTGCAAGCGGCTGTGGCGCGCGCTGCGCCGCTTGCTTTAGCATGAGCGGCATAATATTGAGGCGTTTAAACTCTAAAACAGCGTCCAGTAGCCTTTTAAGAAGCTCCGGGCGCGTTTTTTTAATGCCGAACACCTTCAAGGCTGGCGCAACCGATTCGAGAGCTCTGTGCATAGCAAGTATTTGTCCTGTTCTGTCCAGATTGCGAAACATACCTCTGCCGCTTTCCGCGATAACGCTGCCGGCTAATCTTGTAAAGCTCAATGTTTCCGCGTGAAGCGATAATGAGTCCCCGCAAACTGCGCAAAGCTGTTTTTCCGCATCATGAGAATATTGTTCCGGCACAATAAGCAGCATCCCGGACTCGCCCGCTGCCATCTTGCGCTTTATCTCGTTCATTATATGTTCTGTCTTGCCGGTTCCGGCTCGCCCAATAAGTACTGTAAGCAAGCGGTGTTCTCCTCTCGTATACGCTGCACTGCCACTTTGTTTGTTCTGTATACTTTATAGCGCCGTAAAAAGCAAATCGGCGTTTCCTTTGATTGTGTACTTACCCAGTCCCGCGGGAATGTAGATGCTTTCGCCTTTGTTTAGCATAATTGATTCGGCGCGGCTGTTGACGATGACTTCTCCGCTCAAACAGATATATGTATGAAAGCTTTTACGGTCCGCAATCATTTCCATTGCCGTGTGCAGCGTGTACTTCCGCGCGTCAAAATAATCCCAGTTCGATAGTTTTTCCATATTATAATCAGCACTGATTTGCTTTTCAAAATCAGATTTAAGCGGCTTTTTATAAGCATCGGTCACATCTATCGCTTTATCAATATGGAGCTTGCGCGGATTGCCGGAGGTATCAAGGCGTCCGTAATCATATACCCGATATGTCAGATTTGAGTTCTGCTGCACTTCAGCTATCAATATACCTTTGCCGATAGCATGGAGTGTTCCTGCCGGTAAGCAATAACAGTCGCCCGGTTTTACCGGCACAGCGCGTATGTAATCAAGTATAGTGTCATTTTCTATCGCAAGCCGCATCCGCTGTTTTGTAAGCTGCTTTTTTAGCCCCAAAATTAGCTTTGCCCCCGGTTCACATTCGACTATATACCACATTTCATTTTTGCCTTGCTGTCCGTTTTCGCAACGCACGGCATAGTCGTCATCGGGGTGTACTTGCAGTGAGAGGTCGCTTGCCGCGTCTATGAATTTTATCAATATGGGAAACTGCGATTTTTCATTGCACATCGTCCCAATGAAATCGGGATTAGACGAGAGGACGTCCCACAGGCTCACTCCTGCATATATTCCGTTGATTACGACAGACAGCCCGTCAGGGTGGCAGCTTACCTCCCAAGACTCCGCCACTATGTGCAGTTGAGTAGTTTTTCCATATTCATCTTTGAGTTTCGTCCCTCCCCAAAGATAATCTTTATATGCAGGCTTTAGCTTCATCGGATACAAATTTCTCATCTCACGCCACCTATTTCTTTTAACTTAATCTAACTTTAGCATATCCGGCGCTGCTTGACAACACGCTTTAAAACATCTTAGCAGTTCCAAGTCACCCGATACGGCATCTGCTTGGGGCATTGTGTGCGCTTTCGTTCGAAACTGTATTTTTCATTTTAGTCGCTCAAACAAGTGCGCTGCGATAAATTGACATCGGGTGCATTGTTGTGGAGCGCACAAACTCGCTTTGTAAATTGAAAAACACAATTCCTCACCGCGCTTCAAGTCTATGGTGCTGATTGAGGTGAACTGTTACCGCAAAGCCCATGTCAACCGCAACCACTCGATAGCAATATTTGACTATCGCGCTTGGTTTATGCTAGAATCGTGGTAAGATGTGAAAGGAATGTACTGAAATCATGTCGTTTCTAAATAAATTGGTCAGGCGACTCCATAAGGCGTTCGATGGTCGTGTTGAAATTGTCATAGATAACGATTATCTTTTGCTGACTGGCGAACTACAACGCTGGAGCGACATTGTGCTTGCAGGCACAATTGCCGCACATAATAATCCGTATGCCGGTCTGATTAACGATATAAAATGCACAGGGGAAAAAACTACCCCTATGCAAAAGCCGCGCGTTGAGGACAACGCTCTTGAGCTTGAAGAACCTGATGTTCTCGTAATTGGCGGCGGTGTGATAGGTTGCGCAATTGCCCGTGAACTTTCCGCCTATAATCTCAGTGTGCTGCTCGTGGAAAAAGAATATGATATTGCCGCGCAGGCGTCGGGGCATAACATGGGTATAATCCATCCGGGTGTTGGAATACGGAAAGGAACCCTGCGGCATAAATATTGCAAGCTCGGAAATGCTATGTTTGATGATATTTGCGAGCAGCTTGGCGTTGATTTTAAGCGTTTCGGACAATACTTCTGCTTATCAAATCGGATTTGGACGCCTTTTTTGTATATTTCGCTGCTCTATTGGAGACTTAAAGGTCACAAAGGGGTCAAGGTCATCAATAGGGATACACTGATAGAGCTTGAACCGGCAATAGGGCAGGATATGGGCGTTGCTTTGTTCTTCCCGACTTCAGGAACATTATGCCCGTTTAGCCTAACAATCGCATATGCTGAAAACGCAATTAAAAACGGAGTCGTAATATCACTAAATACAGTTGTGCAGAAAATGGTCGTTGAAGAGGGGCAAATAAAAAGTGTAAAAACCAACCGCGGGACTATCCGCCCAAAGGTTGTTATCAATGCGGCTGGCATATTCAGTGAAGAAGTTGCGGCACTGGCGGGGGATCGCTTCTTCTCGATCCATCCGCGCAAGGGAACTATTGTTGTTTTGGATAAGAATTACTCAAGCAGTCTTGCTCAAGCTGCGGCTAAGACTCTCAGCAGAGCATCGGCAAAAGCCGGACGTTTTAAGGACAGCGGTATTTTCAGCACCGCTTCCGGCAATACTCTTGTAGGGCCATACTTTGCTGAAACTATGCATAAGGAAGATTTTTCAACTGACGCTTACACTGTCAACGAAATTACTAAAAGAGAATCGAAGGTTTTTCCGTCTCTGAATAAGGATCAGATCATCAGATGTTTTTCCGGGGTTGAAGCTGTGAGCTATGAAGAAGATTTTATTGTCCGCCGAGGCAGGCAAACCTCAAATATTTTTCATGCGGCCGGTATCGGGATTCCCGGATTGACTGCCTGCCCTGCTATAAGCGCCGATATCGCCCGCATGGTTCTTGACCTATTTGGCGGCAGGACTGTTGTCGGAGAAAATCCTGATTTCAGTCCTGCGCAGGCAGCACCGGTTCGCACAAATATGATTGACAGCCAGTCACATAATACACTGATCGAGTCAAACCCGGACTACGGAATTATTGTTTGTATGTGCGAAAATATAAGCAAGGGTGAAATACTGGACGCCATGCGGCAAGGTGTTCGCTGTGACACGGTTGATGGTATAAAGCGCCGAACTCGGGCCGGTATGGGACGGTGTCAAGGATGTTCGTGCACCCCCTTGGTTATGGATATTATTGCGGAAGAGAAGAGGCTGCCATTGCAAACTGTAAAAAAAGGCGGCAGCAAAAGTGAAATACTCTTTGGAAATTCCAAAGTGCTACTTAAAAAGAAGGTTTCCCCGACAAGCGTTTTTAAAGACTCCTTGAAAGACTCTGAGACTGAAAAAATGCTGCGTGAACGCGCAAAAGAAATGCTTGCATCCACAATAGAAAAAAGAAAGGATGTAACAGATGATGACCGGTAAAGTAGGTGTGGTAGTCATCGGCGGCGGTCCCGCCGGTATTTCTGCCGCTATTGCAGCCTCTGTTGACGGCGCCTCGGTTTTGCTTGTGGAGCGGGAGGCTCGTTTGGGCGGAAAGTTGAAACAGACCATTCACGACAGACTGGAGCTTGCCTATCACTCTGACAGACTCACCGGTCCTGAATATGCGTTTAGCCTAATTGCCACTCTCGAACAGACAAATACATTCGTGCTTCTTCAAACATTTGTCTCGCAAATAGTTAGAAATGATAATATTTTTCAACTGACCCTCTGCAACAGACACGGTACAATTGATGTGACAGCAGGCAGCGTTGTTTTTGCCACAGGCTGTAGAGAACTAACAGCATGCAATATACCGATCCATGGTTCCCGCCCCGCCGGATTGATGACTGCGGGAACAGCACAATACCATATGAATATTCAAGGTCAGCTTCCGTCGCAAAGATGTCTGGTTCTCGGTAGTACTGACCTAGGGATGACTGTATCGCGACGTCTGGCTATAGAAGGCGCAAAGGTTCTCGGGGTATATGAGGCCGGGCAGTCTCCGAATGGTCTGCTGCAAAACGTCACCGAGTGCTTATCTGATTATGATATACCTCTCAGCTTTAGTCATACAATTACTCGTGCGTTTGGAACACGGCGCATCGTCGCCGGAGAAATCTGCCGTGTTGATAAAAGTCTCAACCCAATCAGGGGATCTGAAGCTGTCGCAAAGTGCGACGCCATTATTCTTGCCGGCGGACTCATTCCTGAAAACACTCTTGCTGAATCTTTGGGTGTATTGCTCCATGGTGAAACAAAAGGCCCTTTATGCGATCAGAACTTTATGACAATGACAGACGGTGTTTATTGCTGCGGCAATGCACAGCACATAAATAGTTCATTGGGGTTTGTTTATGAAAGCGGAGAAATAGCCGGTCGCAGTGCCGCGCGATTTGCACATAGGGAACGACAGCTTATTACGATACATATCGGCAAGGAATTCCTTTACTCTGTTCCGCACAGCATTGACGTTGATATGCTGTATGGAGAAACTACCATTTTTTTCCGAGTAAAGGATACTCTGAAAGATGCAACTGTTAAAGTCCTGGTTAACGGTAATGAAGTCTACGCTCAGCAATATGCTATGCTTCAACGCCCGGAGGTTCAGCGCATTGCCGTCAACTTATCCTCAACTCTAACACCTGACAGTAGAATAGAGCTCATAAAGGAAGTATCTGCAAAATGAGAAAGATATATTGCACAGGGTGTCCCACTTGCTGCGTTCTTACTATCATAGGAAGCGGCGTGGATATGATTGTCGAAGGGAATAGCTGTCCGAAAGGACGCGATATCGCCGCAGCCGAATCAGAGAACCCGGTAAGGATTCTGACCACCACGGTCAGAACGAAGTTTCCCGGCATCCCGGTGTTATCTGTACGAACCGACGGAGAGATTCCCAAAAATAAGTTTCCCGCGGCTATGCATCAAATAATCGAAGTTATTGTTGAAGATGAGCTTAGCTGCGGAGATATAGTAATTGAGAATATAGCTGAAACCGGAGTTAATCTGATTGTAACAAGCGGAGTGCTCACGGCTCTCGGCGCTGAACTTGAAAACAGAAATGTTGAACTGAGTAAACGCAGCGGCGGCGGCTTAAATGTTGCGACAGACATCGGGTTTAGCCCCGGCGGCGGACTTGTAAGGAATTCCGGGTTATCTGATAGTATAGGCACCAGCAGCGCCGACAGCTTTATCGGCACTGCCGGCGAGGCCGTCGGTGTTGACGCTGCCGCAGACGGTGATACGGCGAAAAGTGATGTTGTTACGGACGAAAATAGGGCACAAAACGCCGGTAAGGATTTCATTGACAAAGGTCGTTCACACATTAAGCGCAGATAGTGACGCACAAGCCAAATCACAGACAGACAATATCACCGATATAATGTCCCTGTGACATTGTCTGTCTTTCAACAAAGCATGGAGAAAGATGCCGCAAGTTTTGAGTGGTTTCATGTGACACAAGCTAGTGTAGCGTATACGAAATAACTGGCTATAGATTGCGCTGGATTTTTTCGGCTGGTTAGGAAGAAAGCCGAAGGAATATCAGTGCTATTTCGAGGTTTTCTGACGATGACAGACGGAATAAGATAGTGCAAGATATAGCCAGTTATTTCGTATACGCTATACTAGTTCATCCGCAAGTCTTGTTGGGGCGGCCTTGCAGACAGGCTACTCTGCGAGGGCATTTGCCCATTTTGTGTATTTTTCTACTTTCGTGTCACACTCTGCGCGAGTTTCGCCACTTGCTAAAATGTAGACTTTAACCTTTGGCTCTGTTCCTGATGGGCGAACTATAATAGCTGTGCCGTCTGCAAGATCGAAGCGCAATACGTTAGAGCCTGAAAGTTCAATCGGTGAGCTTTTGTCTGTTTTTGTATCAATTTCCACTCCGGCTTGGTAATCACGTCTCATTACTACTTCAACACCCAAGATACTGATTGGCGGAGTTTTGCGTAACCCTTCCATCAAATCTCTCATTTTTGTGATTCCATCAAGTCCGGGCATTACCAGATTCAGAGTTTGCTCTCCGAACTGACCGTATTTTTCATATAGTTTTTGCATTGCATCATAAAGAGTCATCCCGTGACAGGCATACCATGCCGCCATCTCAGCCAAAAGCATCGAAGCAGTTACGGCATCCTTATCACGTACGAAGTCCCCAATCATATATCCGTAAGATTCTTCATATGAAAAAATAACTTTATGAGACCCGACATCCTCAAGAGCTTTTTTCTTTTCAGCCATAAATTTAAACCCTGTAAATGTGTCAAAGCACGCAACGCCGTTTTTTTCGGAAATTACACGCGCCATTTCTGTCGTTACAAGCGATTTTAACATTGCGGGATTTACAGGCATTTTTCCCGTACGCAGTTTAGCGCCAATAACATAATCGAGCAGAAGTACCCCCGTTTGGTTGCCGGAAAGTGTGATGTAATCGCCCTTATCGTTGCGCAGCATAATTCCGACACGGTCACAATCCGGGTCTGTGCCGATGATGAGGTCGGCGCCTTCTCTTCTCGCAAGCTCTATTGACAATGCAAACCCTTCCGGATTTTCCGGATTCGGAGATGTGACTGTCGGAAATGTTCCGTCGAGCTTCATTTGATCCGGCTGGCAGATTACATGTTTTATCCCAAGCCTGCGCAGGGCTTCCGGCACTAATTTATACCCCGCTCCATGAAACGGCGTATATACCAGTTTGAAGCTGTCTGCAACTTTCTTTACCGCTTCAAAGTCATTTGCCTGCTCAATCACATTTTTCATAAACAATTCGTCTGTTTCTTCCCCCATTATGGATATAAGCCCCTGATGCACAGCATCATCATAGTCTATTTTTCGGATGGAGTCGAATATGTCGAGTTTTTCCATCTTTTTTGCGACTTCCGTGGCGTGGTGCGGCGGCAACTGCGCCCCATCGGCCCAATACACCTTATAGCCATTATATTCCTTCGGGTTATGGCTTGCTGTTATATTTATTCCCGCGATACATCCGTACTCACGAATGGCAAACGACAACTCCGGCGTTGGTCGGAGTTCATCAAAGATGCGCACGTTTATCCCGTTGCCTGCGATGATACAGGCTGCTTCGTGAGCAAATTTTTCGCTGTTTATACGCGAATCATAACAGATGGCAACACATTTACCCTCGCCCGGCTCGGCAAGTATCAATTCTGCAAATGCCTGAGTTGCATGGCGTATTACATGTATATTCATCCGAAACAATCCGACAGCCATAATCCCGCGCAGGCCCGCCGTACCAAACTCCAAACGGCTAAAGAAGCGGCTTTCAATTTCCTTTTCATCATCGGCTATGCCTTGCAGCTCTCTTTTTTCATGCTCCGATAATGCGGAGCTTGCCAGCCACTTTTTGTATTCTTTAAGATAATCCATAGTTTACTCCTTACTTCCTGTTCGTTACCCAATAGGCTCATCGCCGGATTCTTCGTCATCTATGTAGGGTTCATCTTCGTCCTCGTCGAGTTCACCATCATCCGTTATAATATCTGCGCTCAAGACGTTTTTTGCGTCCTCAATCATCGTTTCCGGTACAAATATGTCCATACCGCTTGGCGGGTGACCGAATATGAGCTTGCCGAACGCACCGTTATTCGGATACTCACTTACATGTGGTATTCCATATGCTTCAAGCAAATTCAGCGCTATTTCCAAGTCCAGCGGCCCTCCGGAAATATGCTTCAGGTATGCCGGGGTAACAGGCTCTCCATTTTCATCTTTTGGCCATTGCTGGCCATCCGGTTTATTAAATCTCCATTTCATGCCACTTTTCTCCTTCTTAATCAGAAGTAATAGTTTCCTGTGCATATGGTATCATATAATTCCCCCATTGTCAGCAAAGTTTTTCACAGATTCGCCGCTTATATTTATGTTGTTATGTGACTTTGAAAAGAGTGAGTATGAACAGTTTTGTCACGATACGCTTATTTGGGCTACTAAGTGTTATCGTCACACCGGACGAACTTATCCGCTTGATATTTATACAACTCTGCAAACCGATGCTTATTTCTTAAAAGCTCACCCTGCGTTCCATCTTCGATGACTTTCCCTTTTTCCAATACAATAATCCGGTCAGCCATAAATGTATTAGTCAGACGGTGCGATGTAAATAGCGTCATCTTACCGTCTGTTAATTCTTTTAGCTTTTTAAATACCTCATGCTCCGCTTTCGGGTCAAGATTGGATGATGGTTCATCTAAAATCAGAACATTATGCCGTCGATACAGCGCTCTTGCCAGTGCAAGCTTTTGGTGCTGACCAACGGACAACTCAATTCCGTCGTCAGAGAAAAAACGCGTGATGTTCGTATCTAGTCCCGATGAACATTTTGCAAGAATATCTGCGCCACCCGAAGCATTTAGAGAGTTTCTTGCTTTTCGTTCCATGCTGTTTTCATCAGCGCATTCATCTGCGTACCTAAAATTATCACGCAATGTGAAGCTGAGGTTGCGCATTTCTTGAAAATAAACACTGAAATTCGCTCTCAATGATTCTATGGTATATTCCCTTATGTCCACACCATTTATGAGTATCAAGCCTTCATCCGGTTCGTACAACCTGAGAAGCAGCTTTATAAGCGTCGATTTCCCCGAACCATTTAATCCGACGATAGCGGTTTTCTCACTTTTAATAAGGCTAACGTTCAAGTCATTAAGTGCCTTTTCAACTGTCCCCGGATAAGAAAAACTAACGCCATTATACTCAATTGACGTTACATCATCAAGCACCAATTTCCCATTATCTTTTACACGGTTTGTAAAATCACTAATGCTCTTAAAGTTATCAAGCTGCATACGGTTGTCATACATTTGCATTGCTGATACGGAAAGCATTGAAATTGACCCCCAAAGCTGCGCCGTGAGTCCCACAAATAATGAGTAATCGCCGACCGTTGCACTACCTGCCATAACGCTAAAAGCAAGATCAATGCTTATAAGTGCAACCACCATTTCGGGAAGGCATTCCAATATGCTGACAAATATGGTTCTTTTTCGTGATGCTTTGCGTCTTGTGTCAAACAAGTCCTTCCATATTCGGCGGTATCTGTCTTTAAGCCTCTCACCTACATTAAAAAGCCGCAACTCTTGCGTATATGCTCTATCAGATGAAATGCTTTGAATATACCCCATCTGCCTTAAACCGTTTATTTGCTCAAGGCTTAGGCTATATAGTGTTTTAGTAAACTTAGAAGCCACTATTGACGCAGGTATTGATGCAATTACCATCGCGATACCGTATAGCAGGCTCATTTGCGATAGTACAATAAGCGCGATAATGAATGATATACTGCTACTAACAATGCTTATTGAATTCCACACTACACTATTTATTGCGTATGAATCTCTGTTTGCAGAGTTGAGCTTGTCGTAGTATTTCGGATTATCAAAGTACTCTGTATCTGCTTTTAGAGCTTGTTCCATGATAATTGCAGCTATTTTCGCATTCATCATGTCATCATGCATTAAGCTGTAGTACTGGACAACATTTTGCGATAGTCTGCGGATTATCGCAATGAGACATAACGCTCCGAGTAAAACCAACAGCACATAATTATTGTCAAAAGTGTACTCGGCTTGTCCTGCTAATACATTTATTACTGAGCGTCCAATGATGGCAACAACTATAGTCAGCACCGGAATCAGTATCTCTGCGCTTATGCGCGCAGATGTATAGAACTTAGATGTTTGCCACGAAAGACCGAGACACCATCTAAGCATCCTGAAGAAAGCCGATAACGTTGATACTTTTTTACTTATCCTACTTTTCATACTAAAATCCATTTCTTTCGCTGTGCTCAAGGCATAAATCGTCCATGAAAATGAATAGATTTTTTGTGCATCAACTGCGGGTTCCCGTAGGGAGAGCAATTGGTACATTCTATCGGTAGCGTGATTTTTCACGCTATTCTTCCCATGAATCAGATAGGGTATGATTATTACAAGTGCCTATTTCTTGACATAAGAAATAGGCACTTCAGCTTTCTTTTGCCAATCTCTCTCACCCAAAAGCTTCGTTATTCCAACAATCAACAACCCTAAAATCCCTGTGGCAAACGCCATATTTGCATTGAAGTTCAAGTCTGTTAATGCTGCCAAATGCATCGGCAAATACACCCTTGAAGCAAGCAACCCTGTGTTGAATATAAGTTCGCTGTAGCCGGATAAACCTTCGCCAACATATGCGGGAAGCCACAAATCTATTGATGCAATGCTCCATGCAAAATATGCAACTACTGATGCGGTTAAAATTGCAAAAAACACCGCTACTATATAAGCAATCTTGCCCTTAGCGAGCCGGAACAATCGGATTATCCATATTATCGCAGCAATAAGAAATCCCGGTATGCACAGTATAAGTAAAATTTGTCCGCGCAAAACGACACTTTCGGCAAACGAGTTGCCATCTGTAATTGTATAGTCGTCGATTTGTAAGTCTAAGTGCCGAAGCAGCCTCTCTGTATCAATCCTTGCTGTCAAAGGGTTGTAATCATCCGGGCGGACATATAAAACGCTTGCTCCCTCAGCCTGCCCCATTTCTTCCGCACCCATACGAGGTATCCAAGCAAATCCTCCTGTATTTACAGTGTTTTCTGCAACTGCTTCAACGACACCAACTACAGTATACTCAACACCCATTATGTAAACAGGGAGGTTTATAATATCTGCGTTCCCGAACATTGTCCATGCCATATTTCTGCACAAAACCACAACTCGCCCATCCCCGGCAGATTGGGAACTTCCATAAATAAATGGCAGATTTACAACCTTATAATAACCACTGTCCACAACAGACAACTGCGCAAACCCCAATGCCGTCTCTGCAAATATTGGTTCAATAAAAACGCTTTCCGAAACAGCATTACCATAATAAGCACCATCCCAATTCGCAACCATCTCCGGATCAAACAAAAAAGTATGATTATGTCTCAACGGCGCAACTATCACAGTATCACGAGGCACAATCAAATCCGCTTGTACAGCCGCATGAGTAATATAAAGGAAAGAACCAATAATAAGCCCAATCCCAATAATATAAACAACTAAGCGCTTAATAACCAACCTATACCCTCTACACAAATCAATATTTTCTAATCTTACCGCTGGCCCTGGCCAACCAACCGAACCCGGTCGCCCGCTTCAATGGGACGGTCTGCCTCTAATATGATAGGAGCATCCAGTTCCTTATGCAAATTAAATACTGTTATCAAGTCGTTGCTCATGGTGACTTCGATATCTACACGCTCGGCAATGTATGTATAGCCAAGCATGGTGTTTGGAACTTGTCTTGCAATCAGGATAAAATCACCCACTTGGTCTTTGCGCACTGCATAGTTTGGTAAGTGATCCGCCCTCGTAGTGTAAACATCCTCAATGGTGACATTTACACGCTCGCCACCGATGGCATCGGAAACTATTACAGTAAAATCAACACGAAACTGATTGTCAACTGCTGTGATTTCCATAATCTCTCCGCTAAGCTCTCTACGCCCCACTGCAGGAACTCTAATATCTATTTTCCTCGACACTATCCCCCTGGGACTGGGAATAAACGAACTCGGTAGATACACAGAAAACTCAAAGTGATGCCCCTGCCGAACCGCCAGTTGCAAGATAGGCTGTCCTTCTATTACAGGTGCTCTGTCCTCAATACCGGTTGATAAGTTTACAATGCCGCTCACTAAGGCATACTGTGTGTGAACGATAGGTATTTTAATACCTTCCACCCTGCTTATCCTATCCTCTGCATTCTCTTCACTTCCGGCGTCTTCTGTTTCCGCAGCCTCTTCTGATTCCTCTGACTCTTCTGCCGCATATGCCAAGAATCGTTCAAGCCGCTCTACCTCAGCCATGTTTTCCGCTCTGTACGTTCGGGGCAGTTGTGAGTTACGTTGCCGTAAATACACAATTCGGTCAACGATTTGACCTCTGTCAATTTCAAAATGGATGCTAAAAAGCGGGTCGCCTTCACGCACCTTGTCCTCATCACGCACAAACAAACTGAGTTGTCCGGTTTCCTCAGCCCATTGCGTATAAAACTCTTCGGGATAACTCAAAACAGATGAGCCACGGTGAACCGTCGTGATATCACCACTGATATTGTCAGTGACCACAACTCCCGTCACATTGAGGTTATGAATAGTATTAGAGAAAAACGTCAATACCAACATAATCCCAACCAACACAAATATCAGTTTAAGAATAATATCCTTTCTCTTGTCCATTAAATAACTCTCCTAACTCACAAATCTAACGTATTCCGGTTAGTGCAATCCCCTCTTCCATGTGTTCCTTCCAATAAAGAAACAGCAGAAGCGGCGGTAATAGGTAAAAGAACGACGCGGCATATATCAAATCAAGATTGTGTATCGCCATACCCGATAAATACACAGACAACGGTGCTTGCGCTTCTGTAAGGAAGATTATCGCCTGTTCCACAATATTCCAGTTGTTTACAAATGTCAAAATCACAAGTGCCGCCAAAGCCGGTTTGAACATCGGTATAACAATAGCAAAAATAATCCTAAGCTGCGATGCACCATCAAGCTGCGCCGCCTCGATATAGTCATGCGGCAAACCTCGCAAGTACTGCCGCATAATGAACACGCCAAGCGGATTGAGCGCGGCAGGCAAAATAACGGCAGCACGAGTTCCTAGCAAACCCAAATAATCAGCCACGATAAAGTTAGGCACAAGCGTGACCTGAAGCGGTAAAAGCATGATTACTATGTATACAAGATATAGCTTTTCTTTGTGCTTCATGCGGCTCATCTCAAAAGCATAAGCCGCCGGAGCAGAAATCAATATCTGCCCAAGCACAACCGGCACCGCTAGTGTTACAGAGTTCCAGAAACGGCTAAGATAGGTAGGGTCGTCAAAAAATAGCCTTAAATATTGGCTGAGTGTAATACCGTCGGGTATCAGAGTTAAACGTACAAAATGAATATCTCCATCGACATGCTGCATATTGCCGACTTGCACAAAATGAGTAAAGCGGTTGAAAATCTCAAAGGCACCCATAAGCGAATTGGTAAATACAATCAAGACAGGTAAAAAAAACGCTACCGCCAGCATAGTAAGCAATATGTAAATCGCAATAGTGCCCAGTCGCCGCTTAAACCTAATCATAATTCATCACCCGCCGTTGCACATAAAGCATGACCAAAACTATTATTACAACGCTCAAAGCCAATATGTAAGCCGCAGACACCATTCTTTGGTAATCCAAGGCCGCAAACTGATTGTTCAAATAGTGTTGCAGCATATACAGGCTGTTGTGCGGGAATGCCCCTGTGAGCAGAAAAATCTCTCTAAACGCTTGAAATGACTGCACGATGCTCAATATTAAAACCATAAACGTCGTCGGCATCAAGTATACGAGCGTAATCATTCTAAACTGCCGAGCCTTCCCCGCTCCACAGATTGCCGCATTTTCATAGTACTCCTTGGGTATCAAGTTGAGCCCTGCCAGATACAGCACAATATTAAAACCAACATTTTTCCAGAGGAATATTAGCACAATAAAGAAAATGGAAAGGTCAAAGTTCAGCCAGTTAATTGTCTCATTAAAGAATAGTCTATTGAGAAATCCATTCAGACCAAACAGGCTCTGCCAGAAGTGAACAACAGAACCGGATGGCACAACCAGCGGCAATAGGAAAAACGCACCAAGCAACCCTTTTCCGAGCCCTCCGATGCGACGCAGCATCATAGCGATGAGTAGCGCAAAAATCATGTTCAGCGGCACCGACATTGATATGAATAGCACTGTGTTACGAATGGCAAGTTGAAAAGCGGGGTTCGTTAAGGTGGCTCGAACATGAAAAAGTCCAACAAAGTTGCGCCCGACCGGATTGTCGATCACCATCAATTGAGAAGATAGAATAAACGGCACAATGAAAAATATCAGCAACCCTAATAAACTCGGCAAGAGAAGCATTAAATACAGCATTTCCCGTCTTGTCTGGAATTTCAAGCGCATTATTTCTGTTGAGCCTTTCTAATCTACTTCGCAGTACTTAGATTATATCACAATAATGTCGATAGCATCCAATCATAAATTTCTCTGCCGGATTCATCCGCAATAACCATTCCTTTACGACCCGGACTCACGCCATCATCAATAATCGCAGCTGAAATTACCATCAACCCATTTCACCGAGCCATCTCCATCAGTGCAATTGTCACCTGATTTTGCAAAAGCTCCGCAGTTTGCTCAGCCGACAGCACCCCATCGTGGAATTGACCGATTGCCTCCATAATAATGTTATCAATCACACGAGGAAGTTTTCTCGTGTTTTGCATTGGCATTTCTCCAAATTCAGTCATCTTCGCAAACACGCCATCTATTGCTTCTTCGTCAGTTCCGGAAAACCAACTATACCTCACTCTTATGGAATCCGGTAAAGTACTTGTGATATGGTGATTTAGTACATCTCTATTGGTTGCTTGTAAAAAGAAATGTGACATTCCATAGTGTGCATGATTCTCTTGTTCCATTACATACATCATGAAGTCCCATGCTATGGCTTTTTGGACAAGGGTTGCATTTGCATTAAGGAGGTAACTGTGTTCCGATTCAATCAGCATCTCACCACGCTCGTTTACAAGAGGTGTGATGTTTGTAAATAAGCGCTCATCGTGAAAGTCCAGAAAGTATAAGAAATTCATATTATAGTCCATGTGGAAGAAGTATCTCTCACTCTTTTGCGGTTCTAGCGCTCCGGTCTCAGTTGAACGTCTCCACCTACGCTCAAAATCGGGGCAGGTAATGCTTTTTACATACGTTAGGAGATCGATAAACTCTTCACTAAAATCAACCCGACCTGCTTCAAAGTCCACAAACTGATCTGCTGCATATTCCATTAACATTCTCGTGGTGAAGTACTCTTCAAGGTAGAATCCGGGGTTATCTTCAACGAAACGGCGATGTAACTCTATTAACTCCGATATGGTAACACCGTCCGCCTTAGCTGTCATGGCATCTACCAATCCGTGGATTGTACTGTTCGTTACAACGGGCTCGTATCTGAAACTGAGGGGGAAGTGGTAAAGACGATTATTTATCGAAAACGCATGGAAAGCGTTCATAAACCAGTCATCTTCGTTGAAATTCCGGTCGGCATCCATCAAAGCATACCAGTCATAGAAGTAAATTGATTGCCGTGGATCGTAAGGGTCAGCAAAAAAGCCATCTATTAGTGTCGGAGCTGAATCTGCCATCAACTGTGTAGCAATTTCAAGTTGGACTGTATCAAAATTCCAATCTCGCACTCGATTTACAGTCGGGTTGTCCTGCATCAGTGTGTGGTTATGGCTGTTTATTCTTATAGTAACCCCAGGGTTATCGCTCATATACATAACAGCAAAATGATTTACATCATAAGCAATCCATGTTGCTATTGTGATGGTTTCACCTTCAAACAGTGACCTATCTGGATTAACGATTTGATTTATATACTCAGGACTGGATATATCATATGGTATGACGGTTGTATCGTCATCAGAATCCATTTTGTCCGACTCGATTGCCGGGTTGATATGTTCTTGATTGTCCTTGTCAAAATCAGGCGGATCTGATAAACCAAAACCAGAACAACCTACAACTGCAGTTATCAGAGATGCTATAAGTACTGCGGCGATAGCGCAGATGAATGAATATTTTTTCTCCATATTGCCACTTTTGCCTTCCTTCATAGTCGAGTTTTTGCTGTTTATCCGCATGTAACCACAGCTTCACAAAGAGGCATAAACACACCGGAAGTCAGCTTTTATCATCGAAGTACTCCACAATTTGCTTAAACACATCTGATGGAGCATTATTTCCGTACGGAACAATAAACGTACCGCCATACCTCTTTGTCTTCATTTCATTCATAATTACAACATCATAATCAATCGTGGTATTTTCAAAATCGACCAGAATCACGTTCGGCTTACAGAGCTTTTTTATCAGCTTTATATAATCCGTATAAGAGCATCTCGTACTTTTTGGCTGTACAAACTCATGCCGTACGAAATCGCTTACACCTAATCCGGAAAAACCGATAGATTTATTCGACTTTGAATACCCTTTCTCATCTAAACCACTGTTTGGAAGTATTGCCAAACAATGGTATTCATCACGCAGAAAAATGTCCTGCAATCCTCGGCAAAAGTCTATGACATGCTCACCAGAAGATAAGCCGTCAATACCTATTATAACAATATCTTCTGTAGCTTCAAAGACGATTGCGTTTAACGTATAACCATAAATCAAATCATTGGGTATTCTTCCTGCATTATCGATAATCCACTTTCTGACATTGCAGGGCTCTACTTCCTCACTATTCATCGCTCTTGCAACCATACCCGAGAAGTACGCTGTTGCCATGCTATTGCTGTGAATAAAATCATTTTCAAGGACTTTTGGGTTTAACACCACATCAATACCGTCATATGCATCATCTATATATACAAACCGGTCTTTAACCATCTCATTAGCATAGTCAACACACACACCTATGGCATCATTTAAACACGCCGGGTATGATAAGTGCCTTTCGTTGCTTGCTCCTGAAATTAAGCAGATACCGGCTTCATCAATCCGCTTCATCACATTGCTGAGCTTGCTTGCATCTGAATATTGCGTAGTTCCCATACTAAGGCTGATTAATGAGACACTATTTTCTATACACCAATCTAGGGCAACAACTAAATCATTGACTTTGCATCTGTCATCTTCATCTTTTTCGAGCAGTATAAAATAATCAGCGGTAGCTTTAGAAGCAGTTTCAAAATACATCAAACACTGACTGCCATGTGAAGTATACTCGACCAAAGCGGTCACATCTAGTCGAGTGACATCTTTGCTGTCTACCATTAAATGCACAGTCAAACCCAAATACTTGCAATGAGTTTCTTTGTCAAGGTCGATGTCAATGATGGCTACAGCATGGCGTTTCTTTTTTGCTAAAAAATTGTTCATACACGCTCCAAGGTTTTAAATCAATCGAAAAAGCGAACACCTGCTCCGTCATAGAGGGGTTGGTCAGACATTGTGAATTTCGGTAGATTTTTTTGGTAAGTATCACAACCAATCTGGCTAGCGAATAATAGAATATGTGATGGTTTGAAAAATGGAGTTAATTATAACACAAAAGTGTGAAAGACGGCGGAAACTCCCACAATGTTTAATAAACTAATGCGCCCAAAATCAATTCATGCTTGTTCTGCTTAATGCCTGATGCGGAGTTGAATGTATACCATCAAACGCGAAAAGAAGAAATAGGGTTATTAACTCTGCTCGGCTACATATACCGAGGCGCGACTTTGGATTATCCGAGCGGCGTCTTGCGCCGTGGCTCTGCCAGCAAACATATCATCTATGCCCTCAAATACGATATCTAATAACGGATCAAAACCTGGGGGCAAGCCATCAACCGATTCAATGAGTGCTAAAGTAATATCGACATAAGCGGAAGTGTCGTTCGGAAGTTGATTTGGATACAAAATATAGCCGCTCCAAACTGCGGTTTCATTTCCGCTCCTCGCCCGGTCAAGTCTATTTTCAAATGCCATCCTGTTTGTGGGAAACTCAAACGTAACATTTCTTTCTTGCCATTGCTCCGATAAAATCAAACGCAAAAATGCCCATGCGCCTTCTTGATTCTCGCTCATAGTCGATATTGCAAAACGTGTAGAAGCCCCCAAGAAGTTACCGCTTCCGCTATCAGTGGGATAGCCCTTAAAGACAAAGTCCTCTCCAAAAAAGCGCGATATTATAATGGGATCGTTAAAGGTTGATACAGGCCAAACTTCTGCAATGGTTTCGCCCGATGAAATCCAATCACTCAACATACCCGAACTAAATGTAAAGGTTATAATACCGTCATCATTCCGATTATCACCCCACCAACTAAAAACCCTTCTCAGCTCATAGGCAAATTCCAAAAACTCGACAAACTCGTCGTTATCAAAATCAACAGTGCCTGTCTCCCAGTTTACAAAGTTGTCAACATGATTCAAATATATATATTGAAAGAAAGACATGCCATCTCTCGATACACCAAATGCTTTCGTTGCCTGCGGATTCGCTTCGAGAACTGCTATAAGCTCGCCAAAAGTCCAGCCAGGTTCACTGCCGAGAACATCGGGATTACCGGTCATGGTTGAAATAGTAAAGCCGGGAATTATTTGATAGAGTCTGCCGTTTGTTTCGGCACTTCGTAGCACGACATCTAAGATATCATCGCGGTTGACTATCGGGTCTTCATCGATAAGCTCATATAAATCCACAAACAATCCTTGAGCCGCCCATTGATTAAACGGCAACGCACCAAGAGAATCGTCACCCAGCACGAAAATATCCGATCCACCCCCAGTGGTTATTTCTAATGCCAATCTGGTTAAATCATCAGACGATGTATGCGGACTCAGATTAATCGTGTTGACTTCTATCTTATACGATGCGCTCGTCCTATTAAACTCTGCAATTGCACCGATGATTTCCGAAGGAAGCCAAGTTGCAACCATTGTGAGCGTTATTTTCTCGGGAAGTTCACCTCGTGGTGTCCTATTTAGTGTAATCAGCTCTGTGTGGGATATTGATTCTCCGTCATGCTCAAGGGTTGTCGTTGTAAACATTATCCGTTCGCCCGGTAAGAATGTAATGTTGCCCAGCCCCATAGGCACACCAACACTGTCCATCCAGTTGATTATCGGAAGTATTTCACCGGTGTCAATGTTAATACCCGATAAATTTATACCGTCATTTATAAGAACAAGGTTTTCTTCAAAACCTGCAAATACATTATGAATATTTGCAGGTAGATTTATACTCGCTCCCCATGTTTGACTTTGAACGTCTATTGCCCGCAATGCCAATGCTGTGCCGGTACTGAACAAGTTATAGAATGCCGTCCTACCGTCCGATAGACTTATGAAGCTTTCGGGAAGGATGAAATCATCTGTGTCGAGGCTGAAAAGGGTTTCCCCATCGCTATTAAGAACAAAGATGGTTCGATCCGAGCCAAGGAATATATTTTCGTCTTCATCTACATGAAATGAAAAAATGCCGATAAAATCAGAATCTGTCCATAAATGGTTAATATTGATTGATTTAAGCTCCGCGCCTGTACTGTCAAGCTTGCGTAAATTATGTGACCACTCTCGTGAACTGACATGTTCCCATATTTCGTCTGACTCCGCTTCTTCTAAATCAAAGCCGGGCGGAAAATCAAACTCCACAAAGCCGCCCTCTTCAACCACCCAAAATTTACCGTCAGCATCGACATGCATGGCATTGACATGCACACCGCCGCCTTCCGCTTCCGGCGGACTCGATGGTGCCGTGTAGTTCGGGAGATAGGCTAAGTCAAAATCGTCTAGGTCAAGGGTGTAGATGTGCGTTCTACGGAAAAGGGCATCACTTTCAATGTCGCTTGTTGATGTGAAAAAGAGTTTGTTATTTGCGATAATGATATTACTCATGTTCGGCAAGTCAACTGCTAACGCGGACAGCGAAGTGAACTCAGGCACAAAAGCATATTCCGGTGTTGCTTCTTCGGCAACACCAGAGGCATCATCTGTATCACTGTCACAACCTGCCAGCATGGCGGCAAGCAATACACAACTTAGTAAAACAGCAATCATGCGAAAAAATGTATACTTCATGTCATTGTTCCCCGTATAACTCAAATCACTTCGGCTACAGACAGTCACTTGGCAAGAGGGTCTCAACCAGATTTGCTCAGTAATAATTGCGCAAATAATCGCTTTATTAAGATATCCATAGCACAAAGGTGGGAGTGGCGGCAGTGACTCCCAAAGCAGTAATGCCAAGCTTCCTAAAATTAGTTTATAGCTGTTCTACTTAATGACATGTGCGGCGAACTATGATTGCCCAGATAAGTGTTGGTGCCGCTGCATGAACATGGGCAATTACTGCAAACCCGACAGTTATACGCTCTCAAACTGTTTGTGTAGTTCTTATTGCTTTTCTTTAATTTCTTCTTCTCCATGGTTAATGCCTCCCTATTTCTATAAATATTTTTTGTCATCTGCTCTTTATTGATAAGTTTCTGCCGCCCTTTATATGCTCAAAACACACTTATTTGGAACTACTGTAACTGCTTAGCCAACTTGCATCTCTACTGCATTGGCCAGAGACGATATCGAGAAGTCAATAGGTTCATCAAACATTTTGTTTATATCCGCTCCAAACTCTTTCTCAATATCAAGAAAAACAGAAGTCAGTTCTCTTACATCCATACTGTAGGGGGCTAAGGTCAACGGTTTATCAAGTGTAGGTGCTTGAACCGAAGCGTATTTATTGATTATTTCAATTATCTTACTCTCAATCAAACTCTTTTCCATCTTGTTACCACCTTAAATTGCATCTATATTGTTTTGTAATTGCATTATCATATCGTCGAAAGCGTCGGAGCACGTCCCAGGTATAAAAACACTGAACAGCTTTTCAGATAACTCATCACTGCTTTCCTCCAGTATTTTTGACACCATGTCACTGTCTGTAGTTAGGTAATTAATTGTCCGTCTGTCCTGTTCGAAAACCATCTGAGTGTTGGACATGTGGAAACAATCAATGTTCATGCCCAGAGCATATCTTGCGTGATTCCTAAGGTCGCTAAGGTTTTTATCATTTACCATTGACAAGTACAGACTGTGAATAGCTAAATCGGGTCTTAGGCTTAACGCTATTGCAATAGCAGTTTCTCCAAATAACTCATGATGCTGATTGTCAATCGGCATCGTGCCTCCCGGTGCTCCGACAATTAAGACATCGGGCTTTTCATTAATTACAATACCTCTGAAAAAGCGATTGTAAAGCAACGTTTTTCTCCACATTGGTTCATCCGGGAACTGCGGCAATGCCTGAAAGTCAAACATAGGGCTGTACTCTTTTGTACCTACTTGGCAGACTGTGTATCCTAACTCTTGAAATCTTTTCCTCAGACCCAGTTGTATATCGAATTTGCTGCATTGCCTACCGTACCCCGTTACCATCACCACTGGAACAGGTATGCTTAGCAGTTTGCTGTCAGCACTCACTTCAGCTTCATATTTTTTAGAAGCGATGGCTGTGCAATCCGCATGAGTTATCCCAAGCGATTCGAAAGCACTTTCACAAACCATAGCATCCATTCCTAATTCCTTGCTCAATGAGTAATAACGGGACGCTTTTGGCTTGTCGCGTATTCCCCCGGCAAACAGGACTGCATCGGCTTGCTTGACAGAAGCTTCAAAATCGTCAGTAACATTTATTCCGACCGAATGTCCGCCGTCATAAAATGACGCGTCAATGACATCAGCATCTCCCCATGCACTCCACTCTGCGACAGGGATTACAGCATCATATCCCTCAACCATTTTAGCGTATCTTGCCAATGGTGCAGTTTCTATATCAAACGGATAAATTAACAGCTTCTTCATCGCTTTTTTCCTCAATGTGCATCTTCAAAGTCATAACCATGTGTTTTTAAGAAACATACGTCTTTGAACATATCTTCTACTTGCGCTTTTACAGTAGCGCACTTCTTTAGCTTTTTATCCTTTGAGAAACCTACCAGGTCGTCAGCGTGTGCAGCACACATGGTGCAGTGGAGGATTGCCCAGCATTTTTTGCATTCATCTTCTGTTATCTTGCCCACGTTGTTTACAATATTGGCTTTTTCCACACTGACACCACTATCGACATCGCCGATTTTCATTACTTCTGATGTTTCACTTACTCGCTCACATGGATAATACATTCCTTCAACGCTAAGAAAAAGCCTTTGCGGACCGGCAAGGCATGGTCCTCCGTGGTGAAATATGGTCGGAAGCTCAGTAATGCGTCTTAGCTCTCTATATTTCATACGGATGCGTTCGGCATCATCCAGTATAATGCCAGAAACCTTGTTCTTATCCAATCGCCCCAACATGTGGAGGAACAGTTTTACCCGCTCTTGCATGCTCATAGCTGTAAACTCTTCGCTGAACTTAATCTCACGCTCTATGTAAGTGTCGCTCAAATATGTCAGACTTACCCCATAATATGGGAAAATCTCATCCATTTTATATAGGTCGTCCAAACAAGAATCATCTATCTCCGGTGTTGTCACTGCTAAAAATGACAGCTTGTCTTTGGCTTCAGGATGTTTTGCTTGTATGGCTGATATATTTTTGACTATATCATCAAAACTACCGCGCCCATCAGGGTATTTGCGTGCACTATCGTGTATTGCTTTTGGTCCGTCCAGACTTATTAGAATTGTCACATCATTTTGCACCAAACGCTCGTAAACATCCAGTGTAAGCAGTGTTCCATTCGTCGTCATGCTAAGAGTCACACTTTTTGTGCCGCACTTCTCCTTTATGTACTTGATGATTTTCTCGACCAATTCCAACTCTAAAAGAGGCTCGCCACCGTAAAACCCAAAAATTACATCATTTTGGTCAACGGAACATTTCAAAACATAGTCTACCGCTTTTTTAGCTGTTTCAAAGTCCATACTCCTACGAGCATGAGTTCTCGTATTATACGAACCATCTTCAGAGTATACGCAGTAATCGCAACGCAAGTTGCACTCCTGTGTCACCTGAAGCGTCAATCTCTGCATTTTTCTGTTGAGGTGGTATTGCATAGTATCCGTATCCGGATGTTCTATCTTGCGAATTTCCGGAGATTTAAAATAATTGCGTTCTCGGAAACTGTCAATCAGTGCTTGTCCTTCCTCTGTGACTTTCCCTTTTTCAATTTCCCGGGCAACACGCCATTGTTCTTCATCCAATGATAAAATGCTATTAGCGTTAGCATCGAAAACATACAGATTATCAAAAACACCAAAGGCATGAATTAAAGGTAGCTTGTTCTTCATTTTGTCACCTCCCCTCTTTTAAGCAAGCTACTTCCAAGTAACATCTCTTTCACATAATTTGCAAATAGCGATATACAAACGGTAAACATCCCTACGACTATAGAAAAAACAAATCTGATATCTGGAATAAAAGCAAATAATATTCCAACTAATGTAGTAAATACAATCACACAAATACGGCTGTTTCGTTTTAATTTCACAAAGCTTTCTTTTGGAATCGGTTTGTTTTTATCCTCTGATGGTGCAAAAAGATAAACCAGCAGAATTGAAATCAGCGTACATCAATGATACTTTCCTTGACATTCGAGCAATCATTTTGACCACCCTCCTACAGTGAAAAGTACCATTCTTTTTGCTAATTTACAATAGCATATGCAGAATTGATGCGAATAAATACAGTTTTTGTTAGTTTTCGTAAATTTTTTCGTTTTTTAACATGATCTGCAGTAAAAACTTTCCTGTCTCTGAGTCGTGCATCGGCTGAAATGATCCGTTGTATTTTTGTGTAACATCTTTCATCTGCGTCATACCATATCCATGATCTTTCTTATTCAGTTTTGTGGTTTCGAAATCATCGTAAACAAGTCCTGATGTGTTGTTTTCTATCAAAATAGATATATATTCGCCTTCCCTGTTTACGCTCAACGCAATTATTTTATTGATATCAATAGCGCGGCTTACCCCTTCTATTGCGTTATCCATTGCGTTTGCAAGGATTGATGCAATATCAAATTGGTCGATGTATAGTTCCTTATCCAATAAAACTGTATAGTCCACTTTTATGCCGGATTTTTTTGCTTTTACAATTTTCGCATTAAGAATTGCATCAATCGGAGGATTTCCTGTATCAACAATGTTCGATATTATTTTTGTGTTTTCAGATATTGCCCTTACTTTATCAAGAGCACCATCAATTTGACCGGCTTCAAGCATACCTACAATCGAAATCATGCTATTTTTCATTTCATGGCGCAATGCTTTGATTCTTTGCTGTTCTTGATATAATTCCTGATAATGTTCTATTTGCATTTTCAGCCGAGTTCTTTCCAACTCATACTCACGCTTATAGGCTAGAGCCTTTCTTTGTCTGTTGAGGATGCTTATAGTGACCAATATGAGCAAAATTGACAGAAAAATTGCAATTAGTCCCACTTGATAAGTGTCTCGTGCGTCGGTTCTAATGGAATATGATGAAACCATGTAGCTTAATACCATTGACTGAACAGGCATAAATGCCAACAAAAAATTAAACTTTTTATCCGCATCTTGCTCCTTCCCATCAATAAACACCCTCAACATTAACACGACGAATAGAACAAAGAGGCTCGAAGTAAGCACACCAAACATATATGCCAGCATTGAAGTCTGTATATGCTCCACAGTAGTGTCCAATATGTAAATCATTAAAAAACCTATGGACATTTCTGATGCAAATGCAATTGCGGTTATTAAAACAGAAAGCAATACTTTTTGCACAAGATTAGACTTGTAGTAAAAACTAAGCATGAAGTGCAGCAAAACAATGAGAATCGGAAGAATATACACATTTTGCAATATCGCTGTAAATCCGACACCCAGTGCTACATTTATCAGTATTCCACCTATAAAAAAGTGTTGTTTTACAGTTTTCCTTGTCCAAAATGTTTCATAAAAGAGTAGCGTGGCAAATACGCCAATTGCTGCACCTATAATATCAATAAATAATTTTTCCACAGCATCACACCCTATACTTAACAAGATGATCACTAAATGTATTTAAGCAGTATTGCTTTCTGCCGGGACTCATGCGTATTTCGCTTCCCATGGTCGTTAAAATTGATTTACTGCCGATGCTCTTTATGAAGCCCATGTTTATTAAAAAGCTCTGATGACATCGCAAAAAGCCGTATGATAGCAAGCGTTGTTCATAGTCACTTAGCTTGCCGATGCATGTATATCTGTCATTCTTCGTTACAAACATAACATGTCGCACTTCACTTTCTAAATATACAATTTCGCATACTTTAAGTGCATATAATTTGTCATGCCAGCTAAAATGCACTACATGGCGTTGCTCTTTAAACGTTCTTACCGCTCTATCCAAAATCACACAGATTTTATTATTGTGAACCGATTTTAGAATATAGTCGAACGGTGCTATTTCAAATGAGTTGAATACATATTGGTCATGGCTCGTCAAGTATATGATTATGACATCCTTATCAGACTTTCTTAATATATGTCCTGCTTCAAGTCCGGATATGCCGCCCATTTGAATGTCTAAGAAAATAATGTCAAACGGACATTCTGCATGAGCATCAATAAGTTCTTCGCCACTTGAGCATTCCGTAATTACAGCATCTTCAGATAATATGTTGCAACTTGTCAAGGCTGTACGGCAATTATTCCGGTGTATGGATTCATCATCACATATTGCTATTCGCATAGATCTCCCCCCTGACCACCGATTTCTACTAATAATAGATAGCCTTTAGAGCCACTTTCGGTTGTTTTTCTTACATCATCATTGTGCTATCTCCATCAGCACAATCGACACTTGGTTTTGCAGAAGTTCAGCGACTTGCTCCGCCGACAATAACCCATCGTGGAATTGACTCATTGCTTCTGATATGATATCCTCAATCACGCGTGGCAAGGTTCTTGAACGTCGCATCGGCATTTCGAGAAATCCGGTCATAGTTTCTATTACACCGTCTGCGGCTTCTTCATTAGTCCCCCCAAACCAATTATAGTGTCCATCATTCTGAACTGCTACCATAAATCGGGCATGGTCGTAGAAAGTGTCTCTGTGGAGTGTTGGCATCATCAGCATACTTGCTAAACTATAATTATATTGAATCTCGAACTGCATAATAAACATTATAAAATCCCATGCGATAGCTTTCTGTATTGGAGTTGCAGTGGCGCTCAAAAGATAGCTGTCGCCAAAATAAAAGTAATTGTAAGGGTCAATAAACAGTTCGCCGCGCTCATTTACAAGTGGTGTAATGCCGGCAAATGGACGTTCTCCTTCATGGTCGAGAAAATGGTGGAAAAATCTGCGATGGTAGAAATGAAATAAGAACCTTTCACTGTTACGTAACTCTGCAGCAGAAGAAGCAAATCCTGCCGGAAATGTATTTCCCCATCTATTTCTACTGACATCGGGAGATGTAATACTTTCAGCGTATTTAATTAGGTCAATAAACTCCTCACCAAAATCAACCACGCCTGCTTCTATATCAATAAATCTATCTATAGAGTATTGTAACAGTATCTCAGCGCTAAAGTACTCTTCAAGATAATAGTTGGGAAAATCTGCTGAAAATTGACGATGCAATTCAACTAACTCCGACATGGTAACGCCCTGTCTCTTGTCTGACATCGCTTCCATCAAGCCGGGAATTGCAGTGTTCACCACAACCGGGTCAAACCCAAAAGTAATAGGGAATTGGTAAAGTCGGTCATTCATCGAAAACGCATGGAATACATTCATAAACCAATCTTCCTCATTGAAGTTAGGGTCAGCGTCCATCAGCTTGTACCAGTCATAAAAAAAAATCGTTTGCCGCGGGTCAAAGGAATCTGCCAACAAAGAGCAAATCAATGTCGGAGCAGAGTCTGCCATAAGCTGAGTCGCGATTTCCAGTCGCACAGAATCAAATACTAATCCGTCTTCCCATGAACCTCCAAGTGTGCTGTAATAGTCTATAATGTTAATTTTAACTTCAGGATTTTCCTGCATATACAAAAATGCCAACTCACTAATCAATTGAGCGTAAGCAGTGGCTATAGTGATGCCTTCGCTTTCAAACAGCGACCTATCGGGGTTAACGATTTGCTCAATATACTCAGAGCTGTATATATCTGATGGTATAGCAATTGTACCTTCATCAGAGGGTGTGTTATCTGATTCTATTGCTGGGTCAGTTTGACCCTGATTGTCTAAATCAGACGGACCCGACAAGCCGAAGTTAGAGCAGCCCACAACGGCAGTAAACAGTGCCGCTGCGAATATTGTTGCGATAATGCGCAAACAGAGTGCGGTCGTCACTTTTCTCATGTGCATCCCCCTTAGCCATATCGGTTCTCTTTTTCTTATTCTCACTTCCGGCAGATGATAGATGGTCTACTTGATGTTGCCATGTTTACCGGTATTTCATTTCCTATCTCCCTATATCGTATACTGAGCGTACTTTTAGGTCTTTTGGATTTCCTCGGAGTATTTTGACTGAGATGGCGTCTGCGTTTATGTCAAAATAGTTATCGCTGAGAATGAAGTCCTCGTTGGGTGAGTAAATTTCAACGCTTTTAGCATAAGATTCGGCTGTGACCGTTATGTTCATGCCATCGCATTTGACGCTGAGTTTTGGGTCGGCGAAGTTGTAGTGTTTTGGCATACAGAACAGGACTGTTCCGGAGGATACTATCTCGCCTTTGACTTCAAATTCGTAACTGAAATAGTCAGAAAGCTCGTCGCATTCGGAAAAATCGCATTCCGGAAGCCAAACGGATGACAGCGCTTCCACAGTAACTTTATGCTCCCCGCTTTTTAATACCGCGGCTTTTGCATCGCGCAGCGCCCACCTGACTACGCCTGAAACGCGGCTCGTTGTTTCGTTTGCTACAGATAGCTTTGCCGCTTTTTTAATGGGTTTGTACTGGGCAACCGGGCTTGGCCGTTCGGTCATTTCTCCGGTTTCATGGCATGAAATCATCACGGGCGCAAAGAATCGCCTGGCATAATAATGCAGCGCTTTCCATCGTCCGAAATAGTCAATTGACGCCCATGAGGCAACGGGCCATATGTCATTTAGCTGCCAATATATCGCACCCATACATCGGCCGCGATTGCGGCGCCAATGCTCCACGCCATAGCGTATCGCGTCGGCTTGCAGGAGCTGTGAAGCGTATAGCAGATGCTCAAAATCTGTCGGATAGCGATAGGTGTTTGCCAGATATCCGAGTATTTTGCCGTTTGCCCCCGCGTTTCTCTGGTGCATTTCCATCACGCGGGAGAAGATATTTCTATCTTCGGGCAAGGTAAATGTCTCTACGGTTTTCAGGCAGGGGAAACTTTGGAAACCAAATTCGGACGCGTAGCGGAAATGGAATTTGCGGTATTCGCTAAAGGGCTTGAACCCATGCCAGACATCCCAATAGTGGACGTCGCCCCTGTTTGGGTCGTTCGGCTCGTCGAATCCGCCGCCGGATGACGGGGAGGCCGGCCAATAAAAGGTTTGCGGGTCATATTTCTCGACCAGTTTTGGGAATATGTATTCATACATTCGGATATAATCCGCTTTTTGTTTATGTGTCATGGTGTATACATTGTCGTCAACTTGCCACTCCATTTCGTTGTTGCCGCACCACAGCCCGAGCGATGCATGGTGGCGGAGTCTCTTTATGTTGTCAGCGATTTCCGCGCTAATGCTGATTTCAAACTCCGGGGTTAGCTCATATATGGCGCAGCAGAACATGAAGTCCTGCCAAACGACAAGTCCAAGCTCATCGCAAATATCATAGAAATCATTGCCCGGATAATAGCCACCGCCCCAAATTCGTATGCAGTTAAAGTTTGCCGCAATACAGTCTTCAAGAAGACCGCGCTTTTGCTCTGTTGTGATTCGAGAGAATATATTATCCTCGGGTATCCAGTCCGCTCCCATTGCAAAGATATCCACGCCATTGACAGAGTGTGCAAAGGATTCTCCCCACTCGTCTTTTTCCCTTGTTACGCTCATGGTGCGCAGTCCGATACGCCGCTCCCATATGTCAAGTTCGACGCCATTTTCATCTTTCAATACGGCTTTGACAGTGTAAAGCGGCTGTGCTCCATAGCCATTTGGCCACCAGAGCTGCGGATTTTCTATACATATCGGCTCGGCGCGGCAGCTTGATATTGCGCTTTGACTTGCTGTTCCGTCACTGTTTTGGCGGCACACTAAGCGGCTCTGATGCTTTGTGCCGCACGGGGCAGTCACAGTTATTTCGGCGGCATTACAGGCTCCTGAGCACTCAAGTTCGAAGCTCAACTCCACTGTGCCGTCATCTCTGTGGTCTTGCGTCACATAGACGCTTTTGAGCCTTGCGGCATTTACATAGCCTATTGAAATATCGCGCCATATCCCGGCGTCCGGCAGTCTGGGACCCCAATCCCATCCAAACATGCAGTGAGCTTTGCGGATTTGCGGAAATCCGCGCATTGCGTCTTTTGAACCATCTGTAATGATTTCATTGTATTTTTTCCTTATATACTTTGTGGGCGAATAGAAGGTCAGTTTCAGCTTATTGCCACTTTCTTTCACATGCTCTTTTATGTCAAATTCCCAATGTCTGTGCATGTTGTCGGCATATCCGAGTTTTTCGCCGTTTAGCTCTATATCGCAAAGGGTATCAAGTCCCTCGCATATAAGGAGAATCCCATCGGCCTCCGGGTTTTCAATGTCGAAGCTGCGTGTAAAAACAAAATCGTATTCCATCAGCTTCAACGCTTCAAGTTCGTTGTCACGCCAAAACGGATCCGGCATTTTGCCCGCATCTACGAGTGCGGAGTATACCGAACCGGGTACATTTGCCGGCATGCATTGACCCGAAAAGGGCGAATCTCCGATAAATTCAAGCGTCCATGCTCCGCTTAGTGATTGTTTTCTCATATACTATCATTTCCTCCCGTTATTTTACTTTCCGCCGATTATATTCGCTTTCGCTTTATAAATTTTCCATGTCCGGCGGAGCCTAAAAAATCGCCGTTCTTATAGACAAGTATGCCTCTGCTGTATGTTCTGACCGGATAGCCTGTCATATTAAACCCTTCCCAAATTGTGTAGTCGGTTTGGGAATGCATGTTTTTATGTGAAACCGTAAACTCTTTTGAAGGATCATAAATCACTATATCCGCGTCTAAACCAACCGCAATCCCCCCCTTGCGCTGCACACAGCCGAATATTTTTGCGGGGTTATAACAGCATAGCTCAACAGCCCGCTCAAATGTTATGCTGCCTTTGCCCGCACTGCTCAGCATGTACGGATAAAGATTTTCAACTCCCATCACGCCGTTTGGGATTTTTGTAAAATCATCCTTGCCGCGAGCCTTCTCATAAGTCATAAATGGGCAATGGTCTGTGGCGACGGTATCAATGCTCCCGTCTTTTACGCCTTGCCATAATGCCTCGCGGCTCCGGCTGCCTTTAATTGGCGGTGAACAGACAAAGTTTCTGCCATCGTCACGTTTATAAACATCACGGGTGAAGCCCAAATATTGAGGGCATGTCTCGGCAAATATCGGATAACCTTCTCTCTTAGCTTCAGCAACCCTGCTTAGCCCCCCGGCACATGCCAGATGAACTATATATAACGACGCCCCGGTCGTTTCCGCGAGCCAAACAGCTTTTTTTACCGCTTCGGCCTCGACACTTTCCGGGCGGCTCAAGTAGTGATGCCACGCATCCGTTTTGCCTTCCGCAATAAACTTTGCCTTCAAGTTTTCAAGTGTGCGGTGCTCTTCTGCATGTACCATAACCACTGCGTTTAAAGATACCGCCCGCTCAAGCGCTCTCTTGAGCTCATTGTCAGTTACTCTGAACTCATATGTCATAAAAACCTTGAAACTCGCTATTCCGGCTTTTACTACAGTGTCCATTTCATCAAGAATCGCGTCATTTACTTCCGACAAACCCATATGCAGGCTATAGTCAATACATGCTTTTGCAGCGGCAAGAGCATTTCTGTTTTTAAATGCATCCATCAAGCCGCCGCCTGTATAATTGCCGCCGCCCTTGTTTCTTTCATCACTCCCGCTTCTAACGCCCTCCCGCATCGCGGATTGCTCAGTTTTCGGCGATTTAGGGGGTGTTACAAAATCGATCACCATTGTGACGCCGCCGCATGCCGCAGCTCTTGTGCCGGTGAAAAAATCATCAGCCGATGATATACCGCCGCCAAAGGGAAGCTCAAAATGCGTATGCACATCGATTGCTCCCGGCAACACAAAAAGCCCTGACGCTTCAACAATATCCGTATGCGGGTCAGGGACTAAGTTCTCTCCGACAGCGACGATTTTGCCGTTGCTGACCGCAACATCGGCACAGCGCCTGCCGCTTACGTTGATGACTGTTCCGCCCTTAATAAGTAAGTCCATTTTTCAGCATTTCTCAAACTGTTCGACATTGAGTACAAAAATTGTCGCACCGCCAACCGAAACCTCAATCGGCATAGAGGATAAATAGCTCGCTTCATTGCCTATAATCGTCGGCATTTGCATACTGCGGCTCTTGGAGTGTTGTTTGATTACGGAAATAACATCTTGAGTTTTTTCATCTTCTACGCCTACGAGAATCGTCACATTTCCCGCTCGCAGAAATCCGCCTGTGGTCGAAAGCCTTGTTATACTAAATCCTTCTTTTGAAAGATTTGATATAACACCCGGTGCATCGTCCTTGTCAATTACCGCAAGAATCATTTTCATAACGTGAACCAACCTTTCTTTATTTTTTATGCTGACTCCTCACCGCCGAAACCGTATTTGTGAAAGTCCATATTTCAGGCGGGAGCTTATATCGCGGTATGCCTGTGCATAAGCGGTACGCAAGGGCATTTCCCGTTCATTCCATACTCTGGGTAAAAACACAGCTATCACAAAAATCCGAACAGCGATCGAGAAGCAAAAAACCAACTTATAATGGTCAAAGGGCGTCCCCATGAATGTTAAGCTAAGTCTTTGCATAAGCGGAGAAAATGCTTCAAGCAATGCCCCGCCGGTAATCAGCGCAGCCGCTGACGCTATTGATGTAAACACGGCATAGACAGCCAAAGCCGCGGTGCGGCCTTTGCTCGGTGTATGAGAAAGCTGCATATTTACCATGCACGCGTCATTAGCTCCCCAAAATATACCTCCTATAGAATTAAAAACAATAAGCGGCCAAACGACTCCCGGCACCGCAAATAGCCACACAAATATAATGACAGTTGAGAAAATTGATGAAATCAGCATCACCAGAGTACTTCCGTAGCGGTCGAGAAAAGTCCCCCATCGCGCGAGTACCAAAAAAGACATCAGTTGCGCTATAATTTGTCCGAATATAATGATGCTAAGGTATGAAAGCGAGAGCACATCTATTGCATATTTAGTAAAAAATGGTGCGCTGACATTGATCGCAAAGAACCAGAATGTCCAGAATAATAAATAGTCGCGCATTCTCGGATATGTAAAGCAGGATTTTATTGCTTTCGGAAGTGAAAATCCTTCGGGCTTTGTCGGAATCGATTTGAAATTGATGCCGGAAAACAACAGAATATCTATAATTCCGGTAATCCCGCCCGCAGCAAAAACAATTGTATATCCCAGAAAGCCCGGAATATTGTCAAGCAGGAAAGCTATGCAAAGACCAAAAAGTAAAGAGGATGCCGTGGCCACTTTCTGCCGCGTTGTTATGTATCGCCCTCTGATGTCTATTGGTATAACACTTCCCATGAGTGTCATGTGCGGTATGTTTACAAATGAGCCGCACATGGCGGCAAGTGACACCAACACTACGAGCAGCCATAAGCGCGAATCTTCGACCGCAAAAATATACGGAATAAATGCTATCACTATCCATATTGCCCGTTGCAGTACACCGCCGACCATGAACATCGTTTTGTATTTTCTTGTCTTTTCCGCAAGATGCGAGACATATATCTGCATGAGTCCCGCCAATACCGGGAGTGCGGAAATAACGCCAAAAGCAAGCTCTCCGGCTCCCAATGTCGAGGCAAACCCCGTAAAAGCAACGCCTGTCAGTGCAGTAAAAAAAAATGTGCCGACTGCGCCCGCCAGTATCATGATGTTTAATGTACGAAGAGTTTCGTCACTGCGGACATAATCTTTGTATGCTCTGTTGAACAGGCTGTATATGGACAAATGGTTACCCTCCAAAAATCGGTTAACACTATAGTATTCTAATGCTATTTCCATATAAAATCAAGATATTTAATTTTCATTTGACAACATTGAGATTATGTGATATCTTCATATCGATTTTTTTAGATGTGAGGTGGGCGCATTGTCTGTGCATCATGCAAACAGCAAGGTTTTCATGGCGTTTAGCGATGTGACGCGACTGAAAATCCTGGAGTTTTTGCGCGATGGCGAAAAGTGCGCAACATTTCTGCGCGAAAAAATAAATACCGGACAATCAACCCTTTCGCATCATATGAAAATCCTTATAGAAAGCGGAGTAGTCATTGCAAGAAAAGAAGGAAAATGGACCTATTACTCCATCTGCGAAAACGGCAGGCGCTATGCAACAAGACTGCTTGGATATCTGACCTCAAAAGTCAAGCGCCAGAAAGCAGACGCGGGCTATCCGCCCGAGGCCGCGCATACTCTCTGCTGTATCCCCGACAATTTCACCGAAACAAAAAACAACAACGCAACCGACATTTCTAAAGAAAAAAGGAGACCGGATACTGTGAAGCCATTTACTATTGTAGTAGACACCAGTTGCGATTTATCCCCGGAGTTTATCGATGAGCACGGCATTGAGGTAATGCCGATACCCTTCATGCTCGACGGCGTTGAGCATGGCGAGGGCTATTGGCAGAATATTTCCGGGAAACAATTTTATGATGCGCTGCGAAACGGCTCTACCGCAAAGACGTCGCAAATCAATCCTGATGCATTTGTCAAATCCTTTGCCGAACAC
>Ga0209755_10001027_pt1 | contig 46702 bp, 44 predicted proteins | sample TergutCo191P1_FD_187301 | JGI IMG/M metagenome (GOLD analysis project Ga0209755, IMG submission 187301) | Cornitermes sp. P1 segment gut microbial communities from Petit-Saut dam, French Guiana - Co191P1 (SPAdes) (version 2) | ecosystem: Host-associated > Arthropoda: Insects > Digestive system... | reverse complement strand
CTGTGCAAATACCCTATTTCCCCAACGCAAGCAACTATGGTTTCGCCGTCTAAAGCGGTTAAATAGCGCAAACAGCCGTGTGTAGCATTGTGGCTAGGCCCAAAATTCAAAGCCATAAGGTTCAGGTGTTCGCCGTTTTTGTCCAGGACTTTCATAGTGGGAATATAGTAAATGCCACTAAAGTTTTCTATATTTATGCCGATATACCGTTATAGAGAGGTATTTTTATGGCAATTTCCAGTATAGGCGGCCCGGCAATCAGCGCAGATTTGATGTATCAATTCTACGACAATAAAGCTATAACCCCTAAAATCCGTGCTGCAGTGCAGCAAAAGCAGAATGCGGCAGACGCAGAGGCAGAGGCTTCTAAAGGCTCAGCCTCAGCTTCAGCTTCAAAGTCCGGACCTGCGGCCCGTGTTAGCATCACAGACCAACTTGTGCGCATGAATATGTCCAATAATCCTGCGAAGTCCAATGAAGCAGAAACCGGCAAACCTGCCAGATTTACTGTGAGCCCGGATAGGAAATACGATGTTCTCACCGAAGTGAGGAAGAGCGTTAATGAGCGTGAAGCAGGACGTGAAGCTGCCGCAAAAGAAGAAAAAGATGCTAAATTGAAAGAAATAGCAGACAAAGTGGCTAATGCCGAATAACATTATGAATAACATTATTATTGTACGGGCGGCCCTTGCGGTCGCCCTTTTCTTTTCATTAACTCACGCCTCCGAAATATGGATAAAAAAATACGTAATAGCCGCAGGCATTGACTTTGCCATAACAAAAGGCGATTTAGACGGAATTTCAGGCATAAAAGCGAGTGAAAAATCAGAACACCCAGAACGGGTCATTTTCCCGGAAGTGCCGTTTTTCATGGTTTATGCCTTTGACGCACGTGCCCTTGCCAATGCCCATTCCATAGCCTTCAACCTTGGACTGGGCTTTCCGGAATACGAACATACGGAACAAGCCGGTGATGCAAGGTACTGGAGGTTTGGCTTGGAATATCAATACCACTTCTTGTGGCCAGAACCTTTTAGAATAGGCACAGGGCTTGGCTATGAATTTTCATCAATGCGATTTCCAAAAGGCTCTGTTGGCGATGAAGGCGAGTGGAGCTATGCTAACTTCACAGGCAATGGCCCCCACGCAGTGGTTTCAGCTCAGTATTTTTTCACGGAAAACATAGCCCTGGAAGGCGCAATTCGCTATCGCTTGCTCCATTTTAACCGAGTCGCTACAGACCTAAACGACGTGTCCAAGCTAAGCGATGTGGTGTGGCAAGGCATGGGGGAGCTTGGGATCAGGGGGATGTTTGTATTCTGATAAGATTTCGCAGGCCCAGGACTTGCTGGCAAAACGCCCGGAAATCACAGGAAACCGTCCGGTTTATGAGGCAATTCTGCAATTTTACTCAGATAACGCACTGATAGAAACCAGCATTTTGGACTTAATAAATCTTTTGAAATGCAAAAAAATTGAAGTGCGCAAAACAAGCGCAAATACATTCAAGGAATGCATATATAACTTGCTGGATGAATTTCCCGAACTGACCGCCGCAAAGGGCATGCTCCGCTACTACGAAGCTCCGAAAAACTTTGACTGGCAAGAATGTGAAAAGGCAGAAACAATTTTTGGTGAAGCCTTGACCCAAGATATTTACGGCTGGCAGCCGGATTTTTGGACGTTGTTTGAAAAAGAAACCGAGCTTTGCGTATTAACCATAGTATTTGCGCAAGGCGATTAATAAAAGCAGCGTTATTTGCCAAAACCAAGTGGCTTGATCTTTTAAAAATTCCCCTCTCTTAGAGGGGTGGCAGCGAAGCTGACGGGGTGTAGCGGGCTGCAAGCTCGCAGCGATGAAATAGGATTCTTTCTTTGCAAGGTATATTAGGAACATTGCATAAACCGTGCAAAACGCTAAGGTTCCCAGGGAAAATCCTGCGTGGAAAATGGCGAAGGCTGCTCCTGCCATGAAGTTTGAAAGGTAAAGCGGATGGCTTATGTATTTATAAGGACCGGTTTTTGAAATTTCCGGGCAAGCCAGTTCGCTGCCTCTTGAATGTTCGCCAATGTGCATCCTAGCCCAGATTCTTAAAAAAATCGCAACCGCCAAAAGCGCAGTGCCAATGCATTCAAATGGCGCCGGGGGCAAAAGCAAGAGCAAAACACCCAAGAGAGCGGTGATTATTCCTCGGTTTTTATATGAGAACGCAGACATAAACTTAATTGATAGTTAAAATAGTAACTCCCATTACCTTCCTATTTTCTATATTAACTCATCCATGAGTTTTTACCACCGAATGATTTTGTCCATGGTGGCGGCGTTGCTGCTGTTTGCTTTGATAAACGGCTTGTTGGTGTATTCCATGATAAAACAGTCAGATGCCGAAAGCCTCATTGAATTTAATGATATTTTAACCAACAGCGAAGAAAACTCCATAGAATTATGGCTGACTTTTGCCAAAGAGGTTATTTCTCCTTACCTGACTTTGGCAAATAGATACCCGGATAGCACCGATTTTTACAAAAGCCTTGTTTTGGAACACTTGCACCATGGACTTTACTTTATTTACGATGGAAAAACCGGAAATGCGGTAATGTTCAGAAGTCCAACAGGCGACATTTTACCGCAAACCGCAAACGTGCTTGAAATAGAAGACGAAACCGGCAAAGCATTTGTGAAAACTTTAATGGATAAAGCAAAGACAAATGACCTAACGCTCACAACCTTCCTGTACTCAAAGCCCTGCCAAAACTGCGCAGCTGTTGAAAGAATGGCGAAAGCCATCTATATTCCTGAATGGAACTGGGTGGTATCCAAAGGAGGCTACACGGAGAGGCTCCGCAAAACATCAGATTTCTTTTCAAAAAAATTCAACAAAAGCCGCATGATCCTTATGGGCAATCTGCTGGGGGTAATGCTTATATCATTCCTCATAGGGCTATTTATGATTTTCAAGCAGATGAAATCTTTTATCAACCCCCTGCACGCCTTGTCCGGTTATCTAAACGGCCTGGCAACACAGGGTATACGATTTGAAGAATTCAGCTTAACCTCAGCATCGCCGGAAATTAAAGCCCTTGTAACAGACCTGAACTCACTTATCAAGAATGTCAGCGCGCTTATTGAAAATGTGCACAGCAGCGCAGACAAAGTTTCCGATTTGAGCGGTGCCTGCATAGACATGCTGGACATAGTTGATTACGATGCCAAGCTGGTGGGGCAGCGTACGGCTGAGATGGCAGCTTCTTCAAGAGAGGTGATTGAGAATGTAAGCAATATGGCCATAAGCATAGAAGAGATAAACATAAATTTTGACGGGCTTAAAAGGCTGGCATCGCATATTGCGGAAAACACAGAAGAAACAAAAGAATCCCTTTCCAAAATGTACAATACCATGAAAAATGACAGCAGCGCAGGAATTGTTTCTGATTTGCAGGATGTAAGCGAAGGCATAAAGCATATCTCAGTTGATATCAACGAGGCGTATCGCAGAATAGATGAAGTATTTACGGCCACAGACACAATAAACGACCATGCCAAGCAGGTGAAAGCCAAGATGGTTGAGCTTTCCCTGAAATCGAAAAGGGTAGAAGAGGCCCATGCCGCTATTGAACACACTTTAATAGACGCAAAGGAGTCTATGAGAAGCCTGAATGATTTAAGCGCAAATTTGCGAGATGTTGTAGACCATTTGATTCGTTTGAATGACAGAACAATGAAAATTAAGGCGATTAAGTTTTAACCATAGGAGAGAAAACATGCGTTCATATATAATAGCCGGAAACTGGAAGATGAACAAATCCGTTACAGAGAGCGTTGCTCTTGCAAAGGAAATTGTTGAGAAAACCAAAGGCATTTCAAAAACCGAAGTGGTGATTGCTCCCACGTATCTGGCGGCGGCAAAAGTCGCAGATGTTATCAAGGGCAGCAATGTGAAGCTTGCGGTTCAGGATGTTCACTGGAAAGATCAGGGTGCCTTCACGGGCAAGGTCTCTGTGGATATGGTCAAGGAAATAGGTGCGGAATACGTGATAATCGGGCATTCCGAGCAAAGACAGTATTTCCACGAAACCGACGAGACTGTGAACCTGAAAACCAAAAAGGTCTTGGGTGCAGGCTTGAAACCCATCATCTGCATAGGTGAAACATTGGATGAGAGGAATGCCGGCAAGCTGGAAAGCGTTTTGACAGCGCAGGTTGAAGGCGCATATAAAGACATATCCAACGGCGACGCCCTTAAAACAGTTATAGCCTACGAACCGGTTTGGGCAATAGGCACAGGCGTTGTTGCAACGGACGAGCAGGCACAGGAGGCTCAAAAATACGTTCGCTCTATAGTTGCGAAGCTATACGGAGCATCAACTGCAGACTCTATACTCATTCAGTATGGCGGAAGCATGAACGCAGGCAATGCGGCAGGTCTTTTGGCTCAAAATGACATAGATGGCGGCTTAATTGGCGGCGCATCTTTAAAAGCCGATACGTTTTTTTCTATAATAGAGGCTGCGGAGAAGAGGTAAACATGGGAACAGTTTTTTGGTTTTTGATTGCTGTACACGTGATTTTGTGCGTTTTGCTCATATTGCTGGTTCTTGTACAGAACGATAAAATGGGCGGCTTGGCCGGTTTGGGCGGAATGACTGCGCAATCTGCGTTTTCAACAGCAGGTGCTGCGACTTTCATTCAAAAGCTTACACGCTACGTGGCTTTTACGCTATTTGTGGTGTTGCTAACGCTGGGCTTTATGGCAACCAAGCAGATCACCGAAGGCGGCGGATCGGTTTTGCAGCAAAAAGCCTTAGAGTCAGGTCAAGGTTCAATACTCGATCAATTACAAGCTCCACCAACCGAAAGTGATTAATATGACCTTGCAAATGCCATTGTGGATTATACCTTTCTTTCCCCTGCTGGGTGCTATGACGCTTGGGGCAATAGCTCTTATGCGCACAAAAAGCAACCAGCCTGCACCCGAAGGTTATATAGGAGCTCTTGCGGTTTTCTTTCCGTTTCTCTCCTTTATAGCAACGGTGGTGTTAGCTGTTGATAGGCCCGGCGACATGGTTTATAAGGAAACATTGGGCAATTGGATTGCCATAGGCGATTTCAAAATCGCTTTTGGCTTTCTGTTCGATTCCCTTACGCAAATAATGCTCCTGTTCGTGACAGGCATAACAACGCTGATAGTTCTCTACTCCGTTGGCTATATGAAGAGCGACAGCGGCTTCACAAGGTTTTTGAGCTATTTAAATTTATTCCTGTTCTCAATGATAGTTCTTGTGCTCGCAGATTCGTTGCCGCTCACATTCCTTGGATGGGAAGGCGTTGGTCTTTGCTCTTATCTGCTTGTAGGTTTTTGGAACCGGGAATTGCCAAACTGCAAAGCTGCTAACAAGGCTTTTTTGGTGAACAGAGTAGGAGATGTAGGCTTTTTGCTGGGTATGTTTGCCCTGATAGCTTTTGGCGGAACCGCTCTTTTGAATTATGAAAATCTGGAAGATTTTTTAGAAGGCCAAAATACAATCCACGGAATCTTTCTTTTAGCCGCTTTCTTTTTATTTTTCGCATGCACTGCAAAAAGCGCTCAAATACCGTTGCTAACCTGGCTCCCAGACGCAATGGCAGGCCCAACTCCCGTTTCTGCTCTTATACACGCAGCTACAATGGTGACAGCGGGCGTTTACTTGATGGCAAGGCTTTCGCCGCTATTCTTAAGCGTTCCAGAAATGCTGGTTCTTGTGCTTTTGATAGCATTGGGCACAGCTCTTTGGGCTGCTATTACCGGTTTGCTTCAGCACGATATTAAAAAAGTCTTGGCCTATTCCACTGTTTCGCAACTCGGCTTTATGTTTATGGCAGCCGGTGTTGGAGCTTATGATGTGGCTATTTTCCATGTGTTCACTCACGCATTCACAAAAGCCGCTCTGTTCCTCGGAGCCGGTTCGGTTATACACGCTTTGGACGGTGAGCAGGATATTCGCAAAATGGGTGGACTTGCGTCTAAGCTGCCATCTACATTCTTCATAATGCTCATTGCATGGGCAAGCTTAATAGGTTTGCCGGGCCTCGCATGTTTCTGGAGCAAGGATTTGATTTTGGAAAAACTCCATGCAGTGCCTTTTGCCTATTACATTGCGCTCTTCACAGCTTTGCTAACCGCTATTTACATGACAAGATTGATGGTGCTGGTATTCTTTGGCAAGTTCAGAGGAGATCAGCACACTGCGGATCATATTCATGAATCTCCGTTTGTAATGCAGCTCCCAATGTGGATTTTAGCGATTGGCTGCATTTTCGCAGGCTTTGCTCCGCTGACAAGCGGGCATTCGGAACTGTTTTTTGTAATATCGGGAACGGCTGCGTCTTTGCTTGGGCTTGGTTTTGCGTGGATTTATTTCCGCAAAAGAATTCCCAGATATACAGGAAATGATGAACTTGTCGGCTTTGCGAAAAAATGGACTTTGCTGTTTGACTATCTGCATTTTGTGCTTGGAATTTTGCCGACACGTGTATCTGTATTTGTTTTAGACATGGTGCAAAGATTTTTGCGCATAACAATGATAATTTTAGGCGCAATTCCCCAGATTTGCGCAGAAGGGCTGCGATTTATGCAAGCGAGCAAATTGCGAGTGCAGCTCACATTGACTGTTATTAGTTCTGTTATCTTAATTTATTGGCTGGTGTTCTTTGTAAGGTAAAGTCATGTTAATATCCATTTTACTCATTTTGCCTTTTGCCTGCTCCTGCTTAATGCTGGCTTCATCTTCAAGAGATGTTAATTCCGCTTTTCGCCTGGGGCTTTTCAGTACGGCAATGCCCCTTGTTCTGGCAACTGCTCTGGTTTTGGCAGGCGGCCAGCAAACGGATAGCCGCATTTGGTTTTCATTTTTGAAAATAGATTTTGGATTTTCGCTTTACGCCCACGGTTTGTCGCTTTGGATGGTATGGCTCACCACTTTGCTGTGCTTTTTGGCTTTTGCCTATTCCAAAGAAGCTCTGAATTTTGGGCTGAAAAAATTTTCTGTGGGCATGCTCGCTCTGGAAGGCACCATAATAGGAGCGTTTTTATCAGCAAAAAATCTTGTGCAGTTCCTGTTCTTCTTTGAAGCTATGATTTTGCCGGCAGCGATGATAATCGCATTGTACGGAGGCTTAAAAAGACGGCGTGCGGTAATCACATTTTCTCTTTATACGCTGGTCGGTTCAATACCATTGCTCTTTGGCGCATGGTATTTGATAATGAAAGCCGGTAGCGATGATATCAATGTTTTAATTGAAACTTTGAGGGGTTTGCCAATTGCCACTCAATCTTCGCTGTTTATAGCGTTTGCAATTGCATTTGCCGTAAAAACTCCGGTGTTTCCGTTTCATGGTTGGCAGGGCATAAGCTATTCCGAAGCGCCTTACCCGCTTTCCGCAATTCTTTCGGGAGCTATGGCAAAGGTTGGAATTTTCGGTTTTGCGGTATGGACAATTCCGCTGTTCAACAATGTTGATTATATATTCTGCTTAATACCCATTGCGCTTTTCTCTACTCTTTACGGAGCAGCTCTGGCATTAAAGCAAACGAATATAAAAAGGCTTTTGGCATTCAGTTCAATGTCTCATTTGAGCCTTGCTCTTGCCGGTTTATTCTGCCGTGATGAGGTTGTTAGCGCAGGCGTTGCTGTTATGCTGGTTGGGCACGGTTTAACGGCAGGCGGCTTATTTTTCTTCGGCGGAATTTTGCAAAAATGGACAGGCAGCACAAATATAAAATCTTATGGAGCTTTTGCTTCGACAAATCCTGTGTTCTCTTCTATTTTCGGGTTCCTGAGCATTGCTGCTGTTGCTGTTCCCACAACAATAGGTTTTGTTGGTGAATTTTTGATTTTGCAAGGCTTGTTCAATTCCGGTTTCCCGTTATTAGGCGTGATTGGCGGTATATGCATTATATGCTCAGCGGCTTATATGCTGAGACTTATAAAAAATGTGCTGTTTGGGCCTGTTCCGGTCAGGGATTATGTTTCGCTTTCCAAGTATGAGGGAGCGGTGGCAGTTCCTATTATAGCTTTGATCTTTTATTTTGGCTTGCATCCTGCGCCAATTTTAAATTCTTTTGATGTTGAAGAAAAAAAGAAAGCACTAACTGAAGCTGAAATTCAGGAAGAATTTGAGCAGTTCATGTTGGAATTGTTCAAGAACATGGAAGAGCAGGGTTATGAACCCATAGCAGAAGAAACAGAAGAAGAGGAGGAGAAAGCCGATGAATAGTGAGACTTCGCTTTTTTATGATTTAAAAATTCTTTTGCCTGTTATAATGCTTTCCATTGGCGCAATATTCGCATTGATTGCCGAATCTTTTTTGAGCCGGGAAGCCAAGCACAAGGCCTTGGCTTGGATAAATATTTTCTTTTTAGCTCTTACGGCATGCTTTATCAAAATAATTTCGGGAGATTATAGCGACCCTTGGAACTTGTTTTCCATGGATCATGTAAAGTCCGTTTTTCTTTATGCCACTGTTTTGTGCGCAGCAATTGGCACAGGAGCTTTGCAGAACACTTTGAAGAGCAGAAACACCGAATGTGGCGAGGCATATCCGCTTCTTATGCTTTCTGCTGCCGGTATTTCGTTAATGGTTCTTTCTCAGGATTTAATGCCTGTGTTTTTGGGAATGGAGCTTGCATCTTTCCCTATTTATGCTCTTGTGGCTATGAATCGCCATTCAAAGGAGAGCAACGAGGCTGCATTTAAATACTTTGTGAGCGGCGCAGCTTTGAGCGCAGTGTTTTTGTATGGAGTTGCCATGTTCTATGGGGCAACGGGAAGCACTTTGATAAGCAGCGATGTGCTGCAAGGCCGTGAAATTATTTATCAGATAGCGATTTTTATGCTTTCTTTGGGTTTGCTGTTTAAAGTTGGCGCATTCCCGTTGCATTTTTGGGTTGCAGACGCATATACGGGCGCATTGGCCGCTGTTACCGGTTATATGGCAGCAGTGGTGAAGATAGGCGCGTTTATGGCCTTGGGCACTGTGTGGATGGGTTTGTACCACAGTTCGGCGGCAATAGTTATCACTCGTGAAGCTATTTTGTTTTTATGCCTGGGTGTAGCGTCTATTGCTGTTGGAGCCATCACAGGTTTGGCGCAAATTTCCGCAAGGCGTATTTTGGCGTTTAGCGCAGTTGCCAATGCCGGTTTTATTTTGCTGGGCTTTTGCTATCCGTATTTTGCTCTTTCGCCGGAGCTGGATTTGAGTTCTGCGTATTATTTTCTATTGACTTACGCAATAGGTTCAATCGGCGTATTGGCCGGCATCTCTGCGTTTATGAACGAAGACTACGATAACCTGGACGATTTGCGTGCTGCAGCACGCAAGAGACCTTATTTGGGAGTTTGCATAAGCGTATGCTTGGCATCTCTTGCAGGTTTGCCGGTTATGGCAGGTTTTTTAGCCAAGTTCAGAATTTTCGCAAGCCTTGTGTACGCATCATTTGAAACGCCGACTGTGTGGGGCATAGCGATATTGGCTTTTGTTCTTGCCATTATTTCCGCAGCGTATTACTTGCGCATAATTTACTTTTTGTGGAGCTATTCCAGCTATGCATCTATGCAACGTAACGGCGGAAAGGTATCTACATTGCTCAACATAACCATGGGAATGGCAGCGGCGTCATTGCTGGCTCTTTCGGTTTGGATGGTGGTATAATTAAAATCTATGCGTTTTTTACTCCTCTTAGCTTTGATTTTCGCTGCCTGCGCGCCCTTAAGGCCGCTTGGCCCGGAAGCCGACCCTGCGCCTGCGCCAAAACCTGTGCCCACGCCGGAACCAATCCCCGAGCCAATACCTGCGCAAGACACAACTCCTGCGCCTGAACTCCCGGCTATTGTGCATATAATCAATGTAGGAGTGGGCTTTGAAAAAAATCTTGCCGTAATAGAATGCCCAGAGCAAAAATGGCAGTTCAAAGCCGGTGAAAATTTGGGCAGGAAAGAAATTGAAACCGCAGGTGATTGCAAATACGGCGGCAAGGTTTATAGAGGCAACTGGGCTGTGCTCTCCACAGATAGCGGGCTCGCCGTAATAAACGTTGTGCATATAGAAGATTACTTAAAAGGAGTTGTTCCGCACGAAATAGGCAGATTAAAACGAGAAGAAATCGAAGCTCTGAAAGTACAAGCCATAGCCGCAAGAACCTATGCATATAGCCATATAGGTTCCAGAAAATCACAGGGCTTTGATATTTACGCAGATACTCGAGATCAGGTATATAACGGCAAAGCAGAAGAAGACCCCATAGCAAACGATGCTATTCTGGCCACAGAAGGCCTGGTTATAAAACATGAAGGCAAAATGATAGAAGCATATTACCATTCAACTTGCGGCGGCAGAACAGAATCCGTGGAAGTATGGGGGCAAGAAAACAAAGCGTATTTGCAGCCGATGTCGGATTCCGCAGAAGGCAAGGCTTTTTGCGAACTTTCAAGGATGATGAAATGGAAAGAAACTTTTACCAGAGCTGAGCTCATCACTCTATTTCAAAAAAATGCTGCGGATGCGAGAGCAGACAGAATATTCCCTTTTAGCAAAATAGAGCAGATTCTAGTGACCGAGAAATTTCCCGGAGGCCGAGTGAAAAGGCTTGTTGTTTTCACGGATAAAGGGTCTTTTGAAGTGTTCGGAGATAAAGCGAGATGGCTTTTTGCGAGAGCCGGAAAAATTTTGCCGAGCGCATTGTTTGCCATTGCCCAGAGTGGCAACACTTTCACCATAACAGGCTCAGGATTTGGGCACGGCATTGGAATGTGCCAAATGGGAACAAGAGCCAGGGCAAAAGCCGGCCAAAGCTACGAAGAAATTTTAAAGGCATATTATACCAATGTGCAAATCCTGTTAATTCGATAGATCACGGCCAATTCGGATTATTACACTCTTTGCAAACTCCGCCAAGCTCGGATCTCTCGCTCCCATTAGCAAAATTACATCTCCGGGCTTTGCCCGGCTCGCAATCTCTTTCAAGCAATCGTCTCTGTTTGAAATGAAACTCGCATTTGGTATGGCATCTGATAATATGTTTGAATCAAAACTGCGATCTGCTGTGCCGCCTGCATAGTATATTGAACTGAACCACATTTCATCGTTTGGGCGCAGAGCTTTGGAAATCTCTTTTATAAAATCGTCTTTTAAAAATTTTGTTGGTCCATAGCCATGCGGCTGAAACCATGCCAGCACTTTCCCTTTTGCGAAATCCTGGCAAGAGCGAATGCTGGCGGCAATTTTTGCTGGATTGTGAGCGTAGTCATCAACCAGTATAATATCATTTTTTAAGTGATGAATCTGGCTTCTGCGGTGAATGCCTTTCCATGTTTTCAATGCGCTTGCGCACTCATCAATGGACACGCCTGCTGCTACGCAAGCGGCAACGGCAGCTAGCGCATTCTCTGCGTTGTGCTTGCCGGGCAATGGCAAATAAAAATCCGTGCCGTTGATTTTAAACTGCGAGGCTGTGCCTTTTGCGGTGTAGCCGGAACCTTTGAAATCGCATTTATCGCCCCATCCAAACGACGTTCCTGCGAAATGTATCACATCGTTGGTTATTAAAGTATCGCAAACATTGCCTGCAAATTCTTCAAATAATTTTTGCAGCTCGTTCAGCTCCTTATGGTCTTTGTCTATGTTCAATATTATGCCGATTTTGGGTTTATATCTGATCAAAGTGCCATCGCTTTCATCTGCCTCTGCAACCAGCCATCCGTTGCCTGCAACCGCATTGCCTATTTTGCCCTGCTCTTCCAAAACGCTGAGTCCGGCGCCGCTCAAAAGGCTCGGATCTTTTTTGCTCTCGTTCAATATATGCCAAATCAATCCGGTCACTGTGCTTTTGCCGCTTGTGCCGCTCACCGCTATTGTCGGGTTTTCCTGCGTTATTTGAGCGAGCAATTCACTGCGGTGCATAATCGGTATGCCTAGTTTTTGCGCAGCTTCCGTGTCTGGGTTTCCGCTCTCAATCGCTGTGCTCACCACGACTGCGCTTAGGTTTTTGCTGATTCCGCTGCCGTCTTGCAAAAAGCATTTAACTCCGGCTTCTTCCAACTGCTTTTTCACAACAGAGCCGTCTTTGCTTGCAAAGCGTCTATCCGAGCCGCAGCTCAGAGCGCCTTTCCCGGCCAAAAACTGAGCAAGGGCACTCATCCCAACGCCGGCAACACCAACAAAAAAATAGGATTTTGACATGATGTGAATTTACTAAATTCAACCAATGCTTAAATTCACCATGCTTTCCGGCGGCAGGGGTAGCAATTTTGATGCTATAATGCAGCGCATAGCATCAAAGGAGCTCAACGCCCGGTGCATAAGCCTCATAACACTGAGCACAAGCAAATCTGCAGACGTAGCCGGCAAATACGGCGTGCCCGTTCGCATAATTGAAGGAGATAACCTGCTCTCCATTTTGCAAAGCGATAACCCGGATTTAGTTGTTATGTCTGGATATATGCGCAAACTCCCCGAAAACATTTTTGATCTGTTTGAAAATAAAATAATAAACATTCACCCTTCGCTTTTGCCGTCTTTTGGCGGCAAAGGGTGCTACGGAATTCATGTCCACGAAAAAGCGCTTGAAGCAGGTGTCAAAGTTACCGGCCTGACAGTGCATTATGTAAATAAAGATTACGATTCCGGCAAAATCATAGCCCAAACAGCAGTTCCTGTTTTGCCCGGCGACACCCCGGAAAGCCTTGCCCAGAGGGTACTGAAAGAGGAGCATAACACTTACTGGCGTGTTATCAAGGAATTTACTACTTTTTCTTAATGCTGGTAAATTTTGTAAAATGCTATAAAAACTATGCCACGTTTAGCGGCAGGGCAAAGAGAAAGGAATTTTGGGGATTTGTCCTGATATTGATCATAGCCTCGGCTGCGCTTTCCCTTGCAGACGCCAGTTTAGGCTGGGCCGGCCAAGTGGGGCCTGTTGGCCCGCTTGCATCCTTATTCGCTCTTGTGTCTATTATACCCTTATTGGCAGTAGGGGTTCGCCGCCTGCATGATGCCGGGCGCAGCGCTTTTTACATGTTGCTGGTTATTGTTCCCGTAATAGGCTGGATTTTGTTGTTTATCGTTATGATAGCTAAGAGCAAGTAACTTTTCCTAGATTACCCATTGATGTTTAAGATACTTGTTTTTTTTCTTTTTCTTGTTCCGGCTCTCGCGCAGGATATTCCTGCGAACTTGCTGATTGAAAATCAAGACAGCATCTCTTATGTTGATGGAATAGATTTGGGCAAGAAAATGAAGCTGCCTATGGTTTGGCAGAGCGAAGCCGGTGTTTTGCAGATAGGAAATTCTCATTGGGTTTTGGGGAACTCATGGGCAAGCTTTAAGGATACCAGCTTTTTGCTGCCTGTGCCCGTGAATGGAAATATCAATGGGAAAAAATCATTTTGGTTGCCGTATCCGGCGGCTATGCAGGTATTTGAGCGAATGGCCGGGCCTCTAAAGGATATATGGAATGTAAATGTGGAATCCAGGAGCAATGGCGATATTATTGAAATTAAGCTTTCAAAACCTTTCAAGGCAGAGGGGCTTTATGCTCATCCCAATTATATTTTGCGCATCACCGGCGCTGCAATGGATAGCGCAATGTTTTTGGATTTGGCAAAAAAAACATCTTTGGTAGCGAGGGTTATTCCTATTAAAGAAGCGCAAAGCTCGCAACTGACTATATCGCTAAGAGATAATGTTGAGCAGCCGGAGCTTGTGAAAAAAGACGGCGGAAAAACCCTGCAAATAGTGCTGAGAAAAAAACCGGTTGCGGCTCAGCCCAAAGCGGAGTCTGCCCTTCCGGGCGCAGGTGGCAAAAAGATCAAAACCATAGTTATAGATCCCGGGCATGGCGGCAAAGACCCCGGAGCCATAGGCGTTAATGGCCTTCAAGAAAAGGAGGTTGTGCTGAAAGTAGGTCTCAAGCTGAAGAAGAAGCTGGAAGACAAGGGTTTTAATGTGGAGATGACAAGAAGCAAGGATGAGTTTATAGAGTTGGGCAAGCGCCCGAAGATGGCAAGTGATTGGGGTGGCGATTTGTTTTTAAGCCTGCATTGCGACGCTATTGCTGTAAAGGAAAAGCAGCCTACGGTCAATGGCTTCAAGTTTTACATTTTGCGAGCCGGTGGTTCAGAAGAAGACAATGCCATAGCTCGCAGGGAGAATCAGGTTGTTGCTCTTGAAACGGACAAAAAGCGCAAAAACGAGATTTCTCCGGCTGAGTGGATAGTTTTGGATAACCAGCTTGCTCTTTACGCAGAGAAGAGCGCTCTTTTAGCAGGCCATTTGGTGGAAGCCTTTGATGGAGGTGCCATAAGGAAGCTTGGCACTGGAGCCGGTCAAGCAGGCTTTATGGTTTTGGTAGGAGCCTTTATGCCCGCAGTTCTGGCAGAGCTTGGCTTTATAACCAACCCTACGGATGCGGCTGTCTTTTCCACAGACAAAGGCCAAGAAGAGCTAGCAGAGCGCCTATCAAACGCAATAAGCTCATTTGCGAAGTAATCCATTGTTCAGACAATGGCCATGAAAATAACTATATTCCATCTGATGACAAAAGTATTCAGAGTAAGTTTATTCGCCTTAGCCTTCTGCGCTAGCTTTGCTTTAGCGCAAGGAACGCACCCAGCGCCAGCTACCCAAGCTCACGCTGCCGAGCCTACCCCCGCAGCTCCTGCCACTGAAGCACAAGCTGCACAACCTTCCGCCGATTCTGTCGCTGCCGAGACTGCCGCTGCCGAGCCTGCACCCGAGGCTCCTGCACCTCAAGCTACCGAGCCTGCACCTGTGGCTGTTCTTGTACAAGAAACCGCTCCTGCAGTGGTGAATGAAGCATCCAGCTTAAAGTTTTCCATGGGTCTTCGCATTGGTCTTGGAATGAGCGACTTCCGCAGCCACAAGGCGCTTGCCTTTGACGGCCATGCGCTTATACCCGGCGTGGATCTCTCTTACAGCTTGGGTTTGGTCTTTGCTTTTGGCATAAACGACCTCATCAGCGTTGTTCCCGAGTTACAATATACGTACTATAGCGCAAGCAACGAATACATAATAGAGCGTGGTGTTGCGGATTTTGAATACATGAATGAAGTATTGGTGTATATGTATTCTATTGAATTGCCGATATTGGCTCGTTTCAACGTTGCGCCGGGTTATTATGCTGAGGTTGGTCCTCAGTTTGGCATCAACAGTTATGCGAAAATTTACAAGAACAATTCGCCAAGGAAGCCTGATGTGAATCCGTTTGCATTTGGCCCAGCTATTGGCGGCGGAATTAGCATGTCTGGCGTGCAGTTAGGTGTGCGCTATTATTTTGGAATACTTGAATATGCAGAAAACTCAGACGGCTATCCTTGGAGTCTCCAAGTTAGCTTAACCACCTTTTTCTTTTAAGGAGAACCCTCAATGAACAAAAAATCCCTTCTCTCGCTTACCGCAGGTATCTTCACACTGTTTGCCTGTAGCGATTCCGTAGTCGAAACTGACGGCTACAACAGTCCCATAGAGACAAAATCCAAGCTAACCGTTGTGGTGGAAGACGCCGTAACGGGAAATCAGCTCAAGGAAGGAGTCTCGGTAGTTTTCCCAGGCATAGCCGGCACGCAGCTTTCAACGGGAGCTGTTGTGTTTGAAAATGTTTATGTTGGCAATTACAACATAGTAGTTTCTGGTGGCGCTGGTTATGCATCGGTAACAGCAAATACTGGAATAGAAGCTGTCACTGATCAGAATGTTCATATAGCTTATGACTGGACGGAAGTTGTGAAAGTTTATCCATTAACCTCAAATCTTTCGGGCCAAGTATATTACACAAACAAAGACGGCATAAATGTTCCGGCTGCAGGCGTTAAAGTGCAGTTGCATTTTAATGCTGGATGCAATTTGCTTGACAGGATTTATGATGCCAAAGCTGCTACAGACGCAAGTGGCAAATATGTGTTTGAAGGCTTGCCTGCGTATAATTGCAGTTCTACCCTTTACGCATTGGGTGATGAAATAGCACTTGGTGGCGGCGCAACCATGCCGTTCCAGACTACTGAATTAACTGGCGGCCTTACATACAATTTGACAAGCGGCACAGAGGCTAACAATGCTGGAACGAGAGTTATATCTCAAGCTCGGAATACTGCGGTGTTTATTGTAACCGGCTACAACGAAGTGATAGCTGATACAGCAAGAACCAAGGCTATTGAATTCACATTCAGCGATGATATAGATATGTCTGGAGTTAATAACTCCACCGTTTCTTATGGCAGTGAAGTTGCGCAAGTGACTTGGGGTGCAAAAAAAGTGACTCTTACTCCAGCCAGCTCTTGGAACAATGATTTCGACGTTTATTTCAATAATTTGAGATCCGTAACAGGTAAATCATTAAGTAGCGTATACTATCCTGTAATCGTAAATAAAACAAATATCAGCGGTAGAGCGGTATCTGGCCTTAAAATCAACAACCATGTCACTCTTATTGGCCCTACCAATATCAAATACGCAGACTCCTCAGGCAATACTATAGATTCTGTAAAGCAGGGCGATCAATATTTCCGTTTAGTTTGGAACAAAGTTGTTGGCGCAGATAATGGTTATGTTGTATATTGCAAAGATGAAACGATGAACAATTATGCGACATGCAACAAATATTCCTCCGTAATAGATGCGATCAGCCCTGAAAATGATACTGCAGGCGCATTTTATCCGCCTAGCTACGGAACAATTGGCAAGAGAAAAATTAGCTTTATGGTTCAGGCAAGCAACAGCCAATATAAAACAATATTGGCTGAAAGCGATAGCACTCTTTTGGTTTTGAAAGACAATCGCCCGCCTGTTAAATTAGTCAGCTACAATGGCGCAGCAGTTCCGCCACAAACAAAGGATTCTGTTTTCGGTGATTTATTCTGGCTAGATAATTCACGGCCACTTGCAATTGGCACTGCAGATTCTATCAGAGAAATTGATATCTGGTTTACCGAGGATATGGACATAAATCCAAACGGACTAACATTGTCTGCTATCTCCAGCCATAGCGCAGATCCTTTAACTATGCTTTCTATAACCAAACTTGGCGCTCTGTCATACGAATGGATGAGCAAAACACAATTGCGCATTCGCGTGGTAATTAAAGGAACTGTTTCCATGACAGCACCTTTGGATGCTAAATTCAGCATTACAGGCTTGAAAGACCAGAATGGAAATCTGCATGTGGTTAAGTACTATGATAGTTCAACCGGATACTCAGTGCAATTTACAGATATATCAAATTCGGGTACTCGTTATGGAACAATAGTTCCGGAAACTGATTTGAAAATTCGTCTTAGGGCCAATGGGGTAACACCATAAACAAGAAGAGGCCCCGAAAGGGGCTTTAACATAAACTTTTGGAGAAAGAACCATGAACAAAAAGAGATTCTTCTTGCTTGCGGTGGGCATTGTTGCCTTGCTGATGTCCTGTAGCGAATCGTTAAAAGACGATGCGCAGCCTATAGAAACCCAGGCGAATTTGCGTGTATCGGCGCAAGACGTCAATGGCAATTTTTTGGATGCAGAGGCAACTTTGCGTTCCACAGGCCAAGTTTTGCCTATTGGTGCATCAAGCCCAGCGGTATTCAAAGTGTCTACCGGCGTACACAGAGTACTGGTTAAAAAAACCGGTTATGCGGATGCGCAGGTACAAGCCGTAATTGACCCCAGAGACAACACGGCTGGCAATGTTCATATAGCTCCAGACAGTTATGTGAATGTAAAGCTGTATCCAACCACGGCCAATTTAACCGGTTCTTTGCGCTACACCAACGCCAACGGTAAAGAAGTGCCCGCAGAAAATGTATCTGTGCGCATTACAATAACCGAAGGTAGTGTAGTGACAAATTCTTATGTTGATGTAACCAAAGCGGGCGGCGTATATTCTTTTGAGAATTTACCCGCAGTAGGCACAGCTTACTACATTGAGTTATTGGCCAATGAATTGCCAAACGGCATAATTTATAATACGGGCTCGATTTCTGCTCGGTATGCCTTGCTTGATGGTGGCACAGTCGATATGGGAACGGATAATGTAACAACATTCGGCGGCAATTCATCTGACTTTAGAGTTGCGTCTTATCCGAGAGTTATTGATATAAGCGACACTATTGTGTTTATTTTCAGCGATAAAATAAACAAAGCTACTATAAAAAACAATACGGTAAATGTTCCGCAAGTTGCGAGCATAGAGTGGAGTGATAATACATTGACTATTATTCCCGCATCTAAATGGAACCCCGGTACTATGATAGTTACTTTTAACTCGTTGAAGTCTGAGACTGGCAAGGAGATTAATGGTAACTATTCAATAACCATTAATTCCGTAGATTTGAGCGAAGCAACGATAACCAATTTAGTGAATACAGACTCCGCAGCTATACAGTTTGGCAGCAAAACTGCCAATTTGCAGTGGGATCGCATTAAAGTTGCAACGGGTTATAGAATATATGCGGCCAAAAAGCGCACAGACCAATATGTTGAGGTTTGGTCTGGATCTGGTACCACTGTTGATGATACAGTCAAAGCGTTGGTAAATTTTGGTGATTATGGTTTATCTGTAGGCAAAGATTCATTGTTCTTCAGGGTTTTGGCATATAACGCCAAATCAAGTACAGCTATGAGTGCGCCAAAGGGAATAACAGATAGAACACCACCGGATTTCTTGCTTGGCGGATATGCTCGCGATTGTTTCAGTATTTGGTCTGGAACTTCATATTATTGGTACTCTTGGTCTTATGATACTGATTCTAATTGGGAAGAAGACTTCTATAACTGCAGCCCTTCTTGGCCTAATTATGCTCCTAGTTATTCTACGAACATGTCTCATACTTTTACGGGAACCGAAGTTGTTAACTTCTATAGGGCGGTGCCAGGATCTATTTCCAGTGGTCATTTGACTGCTGATGAATTTGCTGTCAATGGTGAGATTGATATTGCCACTAAACTTTCTCAAGCAGATGCTGCCGTGGTAACTTATGGTAGAATTTTCTTCAATGAGCCTATGGACATCACTAAAACCCCGACTTATACTGTTGTTCCTGCGACAACGGTTCCGGATCCGGAAAAGAGGTTGGAAAAGAAGCTCATAATGGAGTTTAAGTGGAATAACGATCAAAACCTTGAAATTGCACTGAAAACCACAACAAACAATGCTATTGTTGCTGAAGCCTCCACCAGCATTCCGTTCAATGCAATATACAGCATTAGCGGTTTGTTTGACAAAAAAGGCAATGCTTTTGCAGCGGCTTATGGCACAAGCACCACAAAGAGAAGCACTGTGGACATAAGGATCAAGGCTACTGTAGTAGAAATAACACCTTGCTCAGGCGCACTGGGTAGCACTGCATGTCAGAATTTCTGTGATACAAATCCTTCTCACTCTGCTTGCGCAAACAAGTGCGCTGCTTATGGCAATGGTCACCCAACGTGCTGCGCCGCCAATCCCAATAATTCCGGCTGCTATTCGACTACTTGCAGTTCGCCAACTACTTCAACCTGCAGAAGCTTCTGCTTGGCAAATCTCGACAATACTAGTTGTGCAAATTACTGGCCATGTGAGATGTCTAATTTTGGTATGTACTCTGAGGAATGTAAAACTACTCAGTGCGGTGGGCAAATATCAGTTGGTAGTTGGGGTTCGGGTAACAACCCACAATCCTATTGTACACAACAGTCATGGACATGCGATGCCTTCGGCTGGAATTCCACCGCTTGCGGAAATTATTGCACGAATACCAATCCTGCTTACGATGTTTGTAAGTACGATGAGAACTGTGATGGTGGTGTTACCAACACAGGAAGTTGTGTTTTTGGTAATCTGGCTAGTGCTGCAAAGCTAGCTTATTGCAAAGCTTTGGCTTCTAGTGTGTCAGTTTATGAAAGTCTACCAAACTTCTGCAGAACCCACTATAACAAATGTGAGATTTATGGTGAGAACAACCTTCAATGCGATGACTATTGCGGAACAAGCACTGTATTTTTCATCGGTGAATCTTCATGCCATGGCAAGCCATTCTGTAGTATAGGTACATCTAATACGGCTAAGGATTTGCTGTGTGTAGAGAATAGCAGTGGAGGCGCTTGCTCCGATGATTTAACTACACAAGATTGTCTTTGCGATACGGGAACTAACAGCAACGCTAATTTGTTTGGTGATTGCCAATAATAACCTAGCATTACACTCAAAAACCAAGCCCCGCAAGGGGCTTTTTTCGTATCTTTTTAGCCATTTGTCTAAATAAATCCCTCCGCTATGTATTGCTTCCCACCCCGCCAGCTACGCTGGCACCCCTCCCGAAAGGGGAATTACTCGAATCTCAAACCTGAGATAAATAAGGAAATCACAAAGCCATAATCTTACGGCGAGAAAGGCCGGTGCACCGCATGATTTTGCTCACAGTATCACCAGCAGATTTCATAGCCTTGGCAACTTGGCAAAAAGCACGCTTCTCAGCTTTGGCTTCAGCGTCATCAATTTTCTTGAATATGCTCTCATTGTACATCTGCTTCAAAGTCATATCAACTCCACTAAACTCCTTGTATCCACCATAAAGCTCTCTGTGCATTCTTGACATGCGCTCTTTGAGCATTGCGGCATCCATATCAGTAATATAGCTATTTTCACGGCTCTTATGCAGCGTCTCGGCTATCTCATTAACATACCCTGCAAGCCTCTCCGCAAGCTCTTTCCTCTTCTCAGAATCCGTTTCGCATCTTTTCAATTCAGCACGAACCTTCAGCAGGTAAAACGGCAAAAGCAAGGCAAGATGCTCAAGCTCGGAAACTCTGCGCTCAAGAACCTTGAACGCCGGAACATGATAAACAATGCTTTTGTCGCCAGGAAAACGCATCTCAATCGTCAGAAAATCCTTTGTCTTGCTCGTCTCCCAGTAAATGACAGCAGGAGCGGGCATCTCTATCTGCATATGCGTTCCATCCTCGGAAACAACCTTGCTCTCCAAGGCAATCTGAACGCTGTAGTTGAAAACCCTAAGGCATATCTCCATGTCGTCCTTTATCTGGGCTTCTATGAGGTAGGTATCTTTTCGTCCTTCGCAGGAGAGGGTAACTACCATGTCGGTGAATATTTCCCCCAGAACCCCTGATTCAGGGTTCTCTGTTATATATTCCCTCGGCTGCCTCACCTCGACAATTGTGTCAGGCGGGTAGCCCTTCTTGTAGATGCCGTTTATCAGGTGCACAATGGCTGGATGGCTTGCTTTTGCCATAATGAACTTTATTGACCTGTCGAACAGTTTCTGGGTTTTTCTAGAGATACCCTGAACAACAAAACTCTGTTTTTCTTTCTTCATACCTATTAGACGGAAAAAACAGACATTTTTTTCAAAAAAATGCATAAAAAAGTGAAATTTTATAAAAATGTCGTTTTTGTGTGATATTCGTCACGTTTTTGAAAAAAATTAAATGTGCGGAAAACAGGATTATTGATTAAAGGCTTAACATAGCTGTTAAGCACAGTGCTGGTAAAATCAAGAAAATCCTTTAATCAGGCAAATCGTGGTTCAGACGTTTTTATAAGCTTGTGTTGGGGGATAACCTCCGTGCACACAGGCATGTGCGTCCTATGAATTTCTCAAAATATCCTTAATTTGCTCGTAATCGTAGCCTTGCGCCATAAGGTCGAGAACTTCGTTTCTACCCTTGGCTTCGCCAATAGCAACGCCTCTAGCCTCGCCACGCTCCTCGCCAATGGCAATGCCATCATTCATGGCGGTCATCTTGATCGCATACTGGTCGCGCTTGTTTATCATACTTGCCTCATAAGCCAATCTCTCTTCTAATGTAAAATTAGAAATTCGGGCGATGTCAAATATCTTGTCAAACACCTCCTCCCCAAACCGCTCAGGCTTGCGCTTAAGCTTATGCGCATTGCAAAGCGAGAAAAGAAGCTTGTCTTGCAAGGTGACGCATTCATCTAATGCCTTTGCGAACCTGATGAGCCGCACAAAGACCATTCCCATGTAATCGTATCTTATTTCTGGATGCGCATCGTTGGAAAGGGAAATGTATTGGACTATGTCGTCATTCTTGAAATCGAGGTCAAAGTTCATGAAGCTGATGGAATAGACTGGGGGCCAGTCGAAATCCCACTCTCCCTTCTTGCCGCTGTTGGCTATTGCCATGCAAACATAGTAAATCACCCTCTTGATGAAATACGACTGCTTGCCAACCTGCACTTCCACCAAGAACTGCTTACCCTCGCTGTCCTTGCAGTAGATGTCAAAGATGCTATCCCTGTTTTCCGATGTTTGGCCGGCTACATAAGGGTTTTTGATGTGCACGTCCACGATTGGGTGCGCAAGCTTGCACGCCAAGAATACGTTGAGCATAGTTATCAGCGGCTCTTTCTCGTTTTCGTTGGCGAAAGTTTTCTTGAACCCCATGTCTCCTGTCAAGTTGGCAATGCCTTCTTCGTTTTCCGTTTCCATAAAATGAACCTCCTGTTTTTTGTTCATATTACTTAGACGAAGTTCAGGGCGAAAATGCGCCATAAAAAATGCATTTTGCTATTCCAAGTTGGAGTAGTTGGGGGATAACCCCCGGGCACACAGGTATGTGTGTCCTATGAATTTCTCAAAATATCCTTAATTTGCTCGTAATCGTAGCCTTGCGCCATAAGGTCGAGAACTTCGTTTCTACCCTTGGCTTCGCCAATGGCAATGCCCTCCGCTTTGCCACGTTCCTCGCCAATGGCAATGCCTTCTGCCCTGCCGTCATTTCTAGCAGTCATCTTGATCGCATACTGGTCACGCTCGTTTCTCATCTCTGCCTCATAAGCCAATCTCTCTTCTAATGTAAAATTAGAAATTCGGGCAATGTCAAAGATCTTCTCAAATACTTCCTCCCCAAACTGTTCCGGTTTGCACTTGAGCTTATGGGCGTTGCAAAGTGAGAAAAGAAGCTTGTCTTGCAAGGTGACGCATTCTTCCAATGCTTTTGCAAACCTAGTGAGCCGCACAAATACCATACCCATGTAGTCGTATCTTATTTCTGGATGCGCATCGTTGGAGAGGGAAATGTATTGGACTATGTCGTCATTCTTGAAATCAAGGTCAAAATTCATGAAACTGATGGAATAAACTGGGGGCCAGTCGAAATCCCACTCTCCCTTCTTGCCGCTGTTGGCTATTGCCATGCAGACATAGTAAATCACCCTCTTGATGAAATAAGCCTGCTTGCCAACCTGCACTTCCACCAAGAACTGCTTGCCCTCGCTGTCCTTGCAGTAGATGTCAAAGATGCTATCCCTGTTTTCCGATGTTTGGCCGGCTACATAAGGGTTTTTGATGTGCACGTCCACGATTGGGTGCGCAAGCTTGCATGCCAAGAAGACATTGAGCATCGTTATCAGCGGCTCCTTTTCGTTTTCGTTGGCGAAAGTTTTTTTGAACCCCATGTCTCCTGTCAAGTTGGCAATGCCTTCTTCGTTTTCTGTATCCATAAAATGAACCTCCTGTTTTTGTTCATATTACTTAGACGAAGTTCAGGGCGAAAATGCGCCATAAAAAATGCATTTTGCTATTCCAAGTTGGAGTAGTTGGGAGGAAACCCCCCGGTCGGTGGCTTTTTCTATATTCCACCTGTGTCCATATCCATACCTGCTTTTATTTTTTGCCTTGGCTTTGCGGTTTTTTTAGGCGGCTTTTTCGCTTGGGTTTATAATTACAGAAATTTGCACAAAGAACCTAAGGGAAACCCACAAAGAGTTACAGATACATTAGGATCACCAGTCGATTTTGTACAGGAAAATACACAAGACGGAAGCGCAATCAAAAGACTCGAACAGGAAAAAACATGCTATGAAACAGTAATCGTAAATAAAGATGCTTTTGTGAAAAAATTGCTTGCGCTGTTTAGAAGCTACCTTGACCAAGATAATCGCAAAATTCTCTCCGTATGCTACTGGGCCTTCAACGGAGAAGGCTTTACCCTAAGACTTTCCAACTGCCCATACCATATAAACGACGGACTGTTCATACCAAAAAACGACAGATACTTCTCAAAAAAAGAATTCAACTGGAACGGAATAGACGAATTTCCCGTAGATATATACCGCACAAAAGAACTGGCGGCAAACTCCATGGCAGGCGCAGCAGTCTCCGGCAACGGAAAATTGCACGGATATATAACAATAGATAGCATCGATCCAAGAGCATTCGACGATACTACAAGCATGGAACTGCGAGAACTCGCAACACTCACGGAAGAAGTGCTCAGAACTCTGGATAACAACTTGAGCCTGGACAAGCAATACACACTGCTCAATTCCATGCAAAAAGAAATCCTGTCTTTATTTGACTCATCTTCAAAAGGAAACCTGCTTGCCAATTTATTGACAATTTTGCAGAACAACTTCGCTTTCGACAGAATAATGATAATAACGCCGATTGACTTGGACTTGGACAAATGGCAAATTTCAGAAGCTTGCGGCGAACAAAAAGAATTGCTCAGAGACGAGATTTTTGAAGCTCATCCAAAAAGCCTGCTATACGAAATTTTGCTGGGGAAAGTTTCCGTGATAAAAGAAAAAGATATTTCAATGGATCCATACCAACGCAGATTTTCCGAAAGCGAACCCAAGAACCTGAAGCTCCACTCGCTCTTTGCCGTTAGACCGGCAATGCGAAATAACTCATACCCGTTAATTATTGTGCTGGAAAGCAAAAATACAACAGCAGTTCCCATTATAGATGAAATAATGCTAACCAGCCTTGTTGGAAGCGCAGCGCTCAAACTCTCCGATATTCTGAGCAAAGAAGACAACAAACAGGAAAAAGAAAATACAATGGCAGAGGTCAATGCAAACGGCTTTGGCGAAGTTCTGCGCTACTACGAAAAGGAACTCGGCGAATTAAAAGAAAATTCAGACGGGCTTGGAATTTTATTATTGAAATGCATACCTTCGGAAAGAGTAAGCAAAACCATGGTCTATGAAAAATTTTTATCAACTGTGAAAAATTTAAAAAAGCATTGGAATGGCCGGCATTTGGCTATGATGGGAAATGGAGAATTAATATTATCCATGAAAGGCGATGTACAACAGGAACACCTTTTTGAATTGTTCTCGGGCCAGCTTATAACCATAGCTAAAGACATGCTGGGCAGCGAAGATGCCGTGTCCATAAAGAGCCATTCCATATGGCTCAACAGAGAAAAGTTAAAGCAGGCAGAGAAAGAAACCGGGCAAAGCGGAAAGACATTGTTTCTCGCCAGCCTTGCTACTAAGTTTCAAGAAATGGCCGAGGATGTTCAGTAATGTTTGGCGTTATAGACTGGATTGTGCTTGTGGCCTATTTGGGGCTTTCGATTTTTATAGGATTGTGGGCAGCTAGGGGCAACCGCTCGTTTAAGGATTATATGCTGGGCGGCGGCTCAATGCCATGGATTCCAATAGGCATAAGCTTGATTGCGACTTCCGTTAGCACAACAACTTTCTTAGGCGTTCCGGCAGAGTCTTTTGGCACTAACATGACTTTGATAATGACCAACTTCGGAAGTTTTTTGAGCATTCTGGTTGTCGGTTGGCTGTTCATCCCTCGCCTCAGAAAAAGCGGCATACAAAGTGCTTATGAACTTTTGGAGAAAAGCTTTTCTCGTTTAATTCGCAGAGTAGCTGCTGTGTTTTACGCTATGCATCTGGTTTTGAGAACTGGCATTTTGCTGTTTGCGCCGTCTTTGGTTCTTGCGCCTATTTTGCAAATTCCGGTGTGGGCTGCAATTTTGATCTCTTCGGTTGTGGCTATATTGTATACGTGGTATGGCGGGTTCAAGGCTGTTGTTTGGACAGATGTAATGCAGTTTGTGGTGTTCTTTGGCGGCGGCGTTATTGCCTTGTTGATTTTGGTAAACGGCATAGGCGGGTTTGGGGAGCTGGCTTCCCTTGCAGATGAAATGGGAAAGAGCGATTGGTTCAACAGTTCGTGGGATCCGTCAAATGCTAATACTTTGCTCTCTGCGGGAATTGTGTATGCGGTTTTGGAGATAGCCATACGTGGTTGCGATCAGCAGTTTGTGCAGAGGTATTTGAGTTGCAAGGATGTTAATGCTGCGAACAAGTCCAGCATTTTGTCAATGGTTTTGGGGCTTGTCTGCTCGCTTTTGTTTTACTGGATTGGAGCGGCGTTATTCTTTTATTACATGAGGGGGCCGTTCCCTGAGCATTTGGGCATTAACGATGTGTTTCCGCATTTTATTCTGAATGAGTTGCCTGCAGGTTTGGTGGGGCTTTTGGTTGCGGCTATTTATGCTGCGGCCATGAGCAGCATTTCAAGCGCTGTCCATGCGTTAAGCAACACTACCGAAAAGGATATTTTGTGCAAGCCTGTGGGTCATGAGTCTATGTTCAGGGCAAAGCTTTGGATTGTTATGTGGGGTATATGCGGCACAGGAGCGGCATTTGTTGCAATGTCTCAGGCCGGTTCTCTTTTGAAAAATGCTTTGTTTTTCACGGGTCTTTTCACCGGTCCGTTGCTTTCTCTGTTTTTGCTGTCGTTTTTTGCCTCATATTTGCGCCCCTTTTCTGTTTTAATAGGCGTTGTGAGCGGCATGGCTAGTTTGCTTTTATTCAACGATATTCCTTTTATACAAAGCTATGTGCCGCCACTTTCAGGTGTTTTTTCTTGGCCTTGGAATCCGCTGATTTCCTGTACAACGTCTGTGTGGATTGCGTTGTGCGTTGACTTTGTGGTTCCGAGGAAAAGGATTGATATTGTGAGGTAAGCCTCACCCCGAGGCTTCCCCTAGAGGCTTCCACCCTAAGCTACCCGTCAAAAAATACTATAGTAGCTCAAAAACACAGTGTTTCAAGTTTTTTTTCACTCTCAACTAAGCCATGATGTTTGAGTTTCACAGTATTTACTATATTCTATCTCTAATTAACCTTTTGGAGAAAAACCATGAAAAAACTTCAATTATTCGCATTGCTGCTTTCGTCAGCGGCGTTCACACTGTTCAGCTGCGGTCAAGACGCTGCTGAAATAACCTTACAATGGGATAGCGACTCTAACGGCGCTCTTGAAGTGGTAAACACTTCAGGCAAAGACATTGTACTGTTCATAGGAGACAGACCTACAGATAGTGGCCTTATGGGTGGAGTAAGAGCCCAGTCCACAAGGTTTGTTGATATCTGTAAATATGTTCCTGACTGCGGCGTTGGTGGCTGGGTTATTATAAAAGGAATAACCAGAGATATATACAATGAAAACGTAGACAACTTAACAGGCGTAACCAAAATTGACTTTAGCGCTATGGCTACCTATAAAAGTGGCCAGAGATACCGCATTGTGATTGATTATAACACCATTGGCGATAATGCTGTTAGGCTTGTAAACCGTGGCAGAGTTGGCATGGAGCTTCGCAAAGACAGCCCGCAAGGTGAGAAAGTAGCCTTTTTGCCGGCTTTGCAGCAGAACCAATTGATGTACACCCAAACAACAGCAGGCATGACATTGTTCCCGTTCTATGTTCTTTACAACAGCAGCACACAAACTGTTACAACATTGTCTGCTAGCACAATGTTTGAGTCTGTTCAGGTTAGCCCACGTCCGGCTTCAGGACAAATCATGACTTACTATTTCCCAAATGACGCTACAGATGCATGGGCAAAAATTGTGGGAACTTTAAAGTCTCCTGTTGCGTATGTAAAAGTTACAAACAATGTGATTGGCCAGAGCGGTTATTTTACCGTTGGTCAGGGCAATCGCCTTTTGTCTCAGAGCGGTTATGATGATATTGCTCCCGGTGAGCAGTTGACATACGAAATAGAAGCAGATGATGCGGTGATAGATACAACAACAAATGCAATAATAGGCGGCGGCATGCCAAAGGCTCTTATCGGAGTATTCTATGGCGGGCTTATTAGAGTTCCGGTTCTTTTCTACGATTCAGAAGGCAATGCTCTTACGGATCCACCGGTGTTATATAATGGCTATGACTACTCAGTTAGCATTTCCGGTAGCGGGACTTCTGAAGCCGGCTATAAAGCAGTTATAACCAGAGGTAATAAGCGCGATCTTTCCGGTCAGCTTTCTACACTTTAATATTATTCTGCAATGCGTGCTATAGCCGTATTATTTTTTGCCGTGCTTGCCATTTCATGCGGCAAGCATGAGATTTTATCTCCGACTGATAATGCATCGGCGGAGATCAAGTTTGTTAATGAATCCAGATACAGCGTTAGCATTCACAACACATCTTTTAGCGGGCCTGTACTAGTGGATAGGCTTGCGCCCGGGCAGTCGGCTTCTGTAATGGTTTATCCAAGCAATAATCACGGCGTAGGCTCGGTCTTTCCTATAAGATATTGGTATAGAATAGAAGGCTCGGACACTTGGACCGGTGGCGCAAACCCTGATCCGAATGCTCAAATTACACGCAACATTGAAGCGGACAAATCTTATGTAATTTATATTCCGCAACCGGCAAAACTGGTAGGAGCAAGTTCATATCTCAGAATGAAAAACAGCTCGGATATGTCAATTGAATTTAACAGGCTTTCAATACATTACAAGCAAATGAATGGTGAAGTTCCCATACCAAGCGGATACACCGGAATTTATGAAATAGAACACAGCCCCTCTGGGGTTGAATATTATGAGTATTATACAGTATATCAGGGAATGGCTAATTACTATAAAATCCCTGACTTTATATCAAAAACAGGCTATATATATAATTTTGAATTTGATGGAACGCGAGTAATCGCAGGAACAATAGAGGAAACACTATGAAAAAACTTTTGCTGATATTCAGCATTTTAATGGCCTCCTGTGGAGAGGTCGAAGGCATCCCGGAAGCAAGCACGCTTTCTATAACCAACAATTCCACTGTGCCGTTGCGTGAGGTCAAATGGAATGGCGTAGAGTTCGGGCTTATAGAAGCGGGTGAACAAATAGTGAAACAAGTTGAAATCACACAAAGAGAAGGCATGATTTCGGGCCCTATTATGTTTAAAGCCAGAAACAGCGGAGTAATATATTCAACGCGAGAACCTGTTGATTGCAAATATCTCAGGCGCGCAAATTTCAGGTTTTCTCTTGAAACAGAAGTTAGAGATGGACTTGTCACAAAACAACTTAAGGACCTGTAAAATGCATTTAATTAAATACTTACTCGCAATAAGCCTTGCGGTCGTGCTCTCAAGTTGCGCGCCTGCCCAGCCAAAAACCACAACCAAAAAGGTTGTCAAGGTAATAGAAGTCCAAGAGGTCAAAAAAGAACCCACAACAGGGATCTATATATGGCCCATATTCTTTGGCAGCACAACTTTCTTCTTCTCAGAAATGGGCCCTGCCCTGCAATTGCCGGGATATGGATTCTCTGGCGGTGCCACATTTTCCATGTTCCAAAGAGATTTCGGGCTTTTCAGCTATGTAGGAAATCTGTTTTTCTTCACAGACTTATTATATTCTTACAGAAGCTATGACGGGCACCCGCAAAAGCTTCATTACAGCTTTAAAGAAAACACTCTTGATTTCGCCTTAGCTGGAGGATATAATAATGCTTACATAGGCGGATACTTGCAATTCCCAAATAAAGCTACTGTTCGTGTAAGAGAATGGACACATGATGACTTTGACAGAATCGATAGATCCACTTCTTTCTCATTCATGCTCGGATACCGCATGACAGGCAGATTTCTGGGCGCAGACGTTAGGCTTTTGCTTGGGCAAGGGCCGGGGCAATTCATGAGCAGCGCATTTGGAGATCACTGGCTTGGACAATTATCATTAGGCATAATGGGCGGATTCTAAATCTTTGGCATCCACCGTTTTATAGCCTTATATTCATCGCTTTTAAGCTTTTCCTTCCATTGCGCATCTCCGGTCATCTTTGCCAGGTGCGCAACTGCGCACCAATATCGAATGCTGTTCGGAGCTCTCTTGGCATAAAGCTGTTCGCTTTCCTTGAACATTGTTATGGCCTCTTCTGCTTTGCCAAGGTAAAAAAGCATTTCTGCCTTGGTCTGCAAAAGCGTGGGGTGAGCGGGGTAGCGTTTTAGCAATGCGTTTGCGACATCCAATGCTTCTGCGTATTTTTTTTCTTCGTAAAGAATCCATATAAGGGAATTGCCAAAAACAAAGGGGAATTGATTGCTGCGCTCAAACCCGTTTTTCAAATCTTCCTGTTTGAATTTTACAAACGGCGCATAATATGCATATATCGCATAAAACGCCTTTGAATCTATGTCTTCCCGTTTTTCAAAAATTAATGCAGCGCTCCTTGTTTCCGCAATGCTTTTAAAGGTGTTCCCAAAAAGTGAATTTATCAGCCCTATTTTGTAACGGCGCATTGGCTCCCAGAAATTTGTTGTTTTGCAGTTTTTCAAAATGGATAGAGCATTGCTCAAATCCAGCGTATCACCAAGATCATCAAAACGCATTACCAAAACAATTCCCTTTAGCACGCATGCGCTTGAATCTTCTTCTGCAATCTCGCTAAACGCTTTGCCATATTGAGTGCCGTATGCGTAGTCCAACGCTCCTGCGAAGGAAAGAGAAGCAAAAAGCAAAATATATTTCAATTGATAACCCAAAGATTGTTTTCCACTTTAAGTTTAAAACTGTAAAAAAACGCTATCCACTTTGCTCTTTTCTTTTGCTTTTCACTGCGCACCCAGCCATCCATGTGAACATCATTGCCTATTTTGCTTATCTTTATAAACCAGTCTCTTTCATTTAGTGTTTTTATGATTTTTACATCCGGGCGCATTCTCAAATCCAAATGAATTTTTTTTAGCGGAAATCTCTTCAATGCGTTGTAAATACTCTTGGAAGTTTCCTTGGAATTGTGAATGCCGGTGATATACACCTCTTGGCTTTTCAATTCAACTTTGCAACGGCAAAGGCAAACATATTTTCTCAGCAATTCCTTATAAACATCGGTTTCAGTGATGCTTGACTGCTCCAAAAACACATGCATAAGAAAGCAACGGGCTTGCGGAATTGAAGTGATTATTTTCTCCATTTCATACACCGCATTTAAACTTGGAAGCAAACAGTTGATAAACAGAACTTTTGATTTTGAAGTTATTTGCAAATTATGAGAATACGGTAAATTTCTGCACCGCCACTTTGCATTTAATTCCAGCATATTATCCGTTAAGTAATGATCATTTATTTGGCAATGGCACGCTTCAATAACATTAGGCTCAAATTCTATTACAAGAGCTTTGCCGCCGTTAAATTCCAAGCCTACAATTTTGCCTGTTCTGTGCGTTTCCGTGTGGTAAACACGGTCTCCAATGCGGGCATTATCGTCGCTTTGCGGAATCAGCCTGTAAAATGTGCTCTGCTCGTAGCTTGGCAATGCTTCAAGCTTGATTTCAATTTTTTCATCATTCTTGTTTTTTAAAGTTATCTCCGGCAATGCGCCGGAAATTCTATTTACCGTCTCAACCGTGCACAATTTTTCATGCGGATGGTAGACCAGATCGCCTGCCTCCAAACTTGCCATTCCCCAAATTTTGCAAAGGCCCATAGTTGGTTCTTCCTGCAATTCGGCAAATTCATTTGTGGCGTAAATAGTCCAGCCTTCGCATTTTACGCATTTGCAATACAGAGGCTTGTTAGGCGGAATATCGCTTTTGCCGTAATGCTTATCATATTTTTCCTGAGAAAAAATTTTGAATACCCTTATAACTTGGCAACTTTCGCAGAATATTTCTGCATCCCAAAAATGTAATGAAAAAAGCGATGCATCAGTGGACACGGCGCAACCTTAAAATACATTCGTCCTTGCCCAAGCATTCTAAAATTTCCCACAAACCTGGCCCTGCGCCAACGCCGCAAACTGCGAGCCTTGCCGGTTGCGCAAGAGCGCCAAGTTTAATTCCGTTTTCTTCGCAAACTTTCATAAACGCAGCTTCAATGTTCTTTATTCCGAATTCTTCAATTTTTTCCAATTCGTTTGCAACCAGCCTTATATGTTCGGGGCTTTGCTCGGTCCAATATTTTGCATATGCCTTTTCGTCTTCGCATTTTTCAGGCCGTTCAAAAAAATATTTTGCCATAGGTACAAGCTCATTCATAAACTTCAATCGAGGTTTAAGCAATGCCGCTACTGTTGCTAGCTTGTTGCTATCCGTATAATGCTTTTTCAATTCATCCATCAAAAAAGAATCCGGCAGCAATCGTATGTGCATGCCGTTCATCCATTCCAGTTTTTTTTCATCAAAAGCCACTGCCTTAGGGTGAATTCTCTCAAGAGAAAATGCTTTTATCATTTCTTCCAGGCTCATCACCTCTCTATCATCCCCCGGGCTCCAGCCCAAAAGAGAGAGGAAGTTCACAAGCGTATGCGGCAAGTAGCCCAGATCTCTGAAATCCCCTACGGATGCGGCTCCCTTGCGCTTGGATAGCTTTCCTCCGCCCGGTGCCAAAATAACAGGCAGGTGGCAAAACAGCGGAGCTTCCCACCCAAAGGCATTATAGAGCAGAACATGCTTTGGAGTGCTGCTTATCCATTCGTCACCCCTCAGCACGTGGCTCGTTTGCATTTCGTGATCGTCAACAACGCTTGCCAGGTGGTAGGTCGGGAATTTATCCCTTTTCAAAAGAACGAGGTCGTCTAAATCCTTGTTCGGCGTTTCTATTTCGCCTCTTATCAAATCGTTGAATTTCGTTATGCCGTCGGTTGGAGATTTAAATCTGATCACGAATTTTTCATCGGCTGCGGGGCTGCGGTTTAAATCCCTGCAATGGCGGTCGTAGCCGTGTTCCAGCGTTTGCAGGCGTTCTTCCGTGCAAAAGCAGTAGTAGGCGTGGCCGCTTTCAACCAGTTGTTGCGCTGCCTTGCCGTAGATCTCCAGCCGCTCACTTTGGAAAAACGGGCCTTCGTCCCAGCCCAGACCTAGCCATTTAAGGTCCCTTAACAAGTCGTTCAGTGCCTGTTCGTTGTATCTTTTGCGGTCTGTATCTTCTATTCTTAAGTAAAATGTGCCGCCCAGAGCTTTTGCAAAGAGGTAGTTGTAAATAGCGGTACGTGCCCCGCCAACGTGTAAATAACCCGTTGGGCTTGGCGCAAATCGTACTCTAACAGGCTTTTTTTCATTCATTTATGCGGTCGAAAGGACTTGAACCTTCATTCCCTCTCAGGAGTCAGCACCTCAAGCTGATGCGTCTACCAATTCCGCCACGACCGCCGGAAGCCCATAATATAGAATTCTATTTTCTCTATATGCAACAATTTTACCTTAGACCCGGATGGCAAAAAAACCTCTCTGTTTCTGTTGGAGCCACTATTGAAATATGTGAACATTCCGTAATGATTGATTTTGGAGTTAAGGAACCAAAAAGTTGTTTTTGCCAGAGCAAGGAAAAAGACGGCGAAGCTGTTTGTGAAGATTCGTGCGTAGAGGTTTTCCTGAGAATGATGGACAACAACAATGAGTATGCGAACTTTGAATTCAATTCAAAGGGCGTGTGCTATGCGGCACGTGGCAAAGACAGGGAAAACAGAACAGAATTTACAAAAGAGGAATATGCACAGGTAATAAGAAAGTCGAGCGGCATATCTATGGAGCAGGATTTTTACAGGTGGAACCTGTCTGTAGAGATTCCAATTGCATTATTGGGCGCAAAGGCAAATGTGAAGTTGTTTCAGCTAGACGGAAATCTGTATAAATGCGCAGATAAAGCTACGGAACCTCACTGGCTTTCGGCATTCCCCATAAAAACGCCAAATCCGGATTTTCACAGACCCGAGGCGTTTTCCTGCCTGAACCCGAATATGTTCGGCGGCTCATCATCAGACGACTCGATTTTTTCCAGAATTCGTGAGCGGGCTTAAAAACATCCTGTCGCCGCTTCCTGTTCCTCAATGATCTTCTGTTCTCTGTGAGACTTCCACAGCGCAAGCTCTGCCAAGAGCCTTGTTTTTATTTTTTCAATGCCAATGCTTTCCAGTGCGCTTACTTGAACTGCGTCAGGAAAAGCAGCAGCAAGCTCTTCTTTGCGCTCGGCAGATGCTATGTCTATTTTGTTGAACACCCGCAACCTCAGCACCGCCGTACTCAGCAATTCATCCAAAACATTGTTCGCAACTTCAATATGCTCCATATAATCCGTAGCAGTTGCATCTATCACCTCTAAAATGCAATCCGCATGAGCTGCAACTCCGAGCGTGCTTTTGAATGTTTCCACCAGATGATGCGGCAATTTGCGTATAAAGCCAACAGTGTCGCTGAGTATTATGTTTTGCCCTTCTGCCAAGTGCATTTTTCGGGTTGTGCTGTCTAGGGTTGCGAACAATTTGTTCTCAACATAAACCCCTGCGTTGGTCAAGCGATTTGTCAAAGAGCTTTTGCCCGCATTAGTGTAGCCCACTATTCCAACATGGAAAATGTTTTCACGGTGCTTTGCCTGCAAAGTCCGGTCTCGCTCTATTTTTTTCAGCTTTGCTTTTAGCTCCTGAATTCGTTTGCGCACCAAGCGGCGATCCACTTCAAGCTGCGCTTCGCCGGGGCCACGCATTCCTATGCCCGGAGTGCCGCCACCAGTGCCAACCTGCCTTGATAGATGCGCCCATGCCCGAGTTAAGCGAGGCATCATATATTGCATCTGAGCTGTTTCCACCATAAGCCTGCTCTCTGCTGTGCGAGCGTGCTTTGCGAATATATCCAGAATAAGGCCGGTTCTGTCCAGCACTTTGATTCCCGGCAAAAGCTTTTCCAGATTTCTCACTTGCGAGCCGGTCAAATCTTCGTCGAAAATAACCATATCCGCATCATGTTTTTCCGTAGAGAGGCGAACTTCTTCTACCTTGCCGCCGCCCACAAGCGTAGCCGGATTAAACGCATGAACCCGTTGCAAAAAAGTTTCCACAACTTCTGCTCCGGCAGTTTCTGCCAAGCGTTGCAGCTCCAGCAAATATTCCTGTGCCTGCGCAGGCGCAATTTTTAAAGTTGATACCCCAACTAAAACCGCACGTTCTTTACCCATAAATCACCTCATACCCATATCCCTGTTCCACCAGAAATAATTGGCGGTTCATGGCAAATTCCTGCTCCCTGGAATCTTTTGTCACCAAAGAATAAAACATTGCGGGGCGGCCGTCTTTTTTGGGGCGCAACACCCTACCCAAACGCTGGGCTTCTTCCTGACGGCTGCCGAAAGTGCCGGATATTTGAATCAAAACGCTTGCATCCGGCAAATCTATCGCAAAATTTCCAACCTTGCTCACCATCAAAATTCTAATTTCACCTTTGCGAAAACTGTCGTAAATTTTTTCACGCTCTTTGTTCGGTGTTTTTCCTGTGATAAGCGGAACTTTTATCTCTTTTGATAGCGCATCCAACTGATCAAGGTATTGCCCGATTATCAAAATCCTGTCGTTTTCTTCGCTGTGTTTTTCCAGCAAATTCTTAACAACATCAAACTTCTCAGGATTGCAACCGGCTATGACAATTTTATCCCGTTGCGGAGCAACCGCATAAGACATCTTCATTTCCATTTCCATAGGTATGCGTATTTCATGGCATTTTGCGCTGGCAATCCAGCCTTGGCTTTCCAAAACACGCCACGGAATGTCAAACTTCTTTGGCCCTATAAGAGAAAATACCTCCGTTTCCTTATGGTCTTCTCTTATTAAAGTCGCAGTTAATCCGAGCCGCCTTGTAGCCTGCATATCCGCAGAAAATCTAAACACCGGCGCAGGCAAAAGATGAACTTCGTCATAAATCATCAGGCCCCATTTTTGCGCTTCAAAAAGAGAAAAATTTGAAAATTGTTCGTTATTGCCTTTTTTTCTCTGCGTTAAAATCTGGTATGTGGCAATAGTAACATGGCCTATCTCTTTCACATCTCCTGAATATTCCTTGATCTGCTCTTCTTTCAAATTTGTTTTTTGCAAAAGCTCTCTTATCCACTGCCGTGCTGCGGTTACGCTCGGGGTTAAAATCAATGTATGTGTTTTCACAAGAGCCATAGCAGCCATGCCTATGATGGTTTTGCCGGAGCCGCATGGCAGCACAATAACGCCGGAGCCGCCTTTTTCCGAGCCGGATGCGTAGAATACCTGCGCAGCGTCTTTTTGGTAGTCTCTGAGCACAAAGCTATCGTTTAACTGTATGTCCAAAAATTCACCTTGAACATACCCTGCCAAATCCTGCACGGGAAATCCTATTTCCGTAAGCACAATTTTGAGTTTGCCTCGCACAAGCGGGTTAACTATTGCGGCTCTTTTTGAGAGAAAATTTTCAATGTAAATTTGAATTTCCTTTCTCGAGCAGATTTCAATTAACAGGGCTTCGTTGTCAGATTCCAATATCAAATTTCCATCTTTGAGCACAAGCCGCAGAATTCCATAGCGCTCCATATATTCGGTTATTTCTGTTGCGACATTTATCGGTATTTCATAGGAGCTGTATTTTGCCAGCCGCTCTAAAACATCTTGCGCAGTCAATCCTGTTGAGGCGGCGTTCCACAAGCTGAGGTGCGATATGCTATATGTATGGAAATGCTCAGGGCTTTTCACAATTTCCGTAAAAGGCGCAATTGCGTCTCTCGCTTCGTGGTGCAGAGGGCTATCCACATTCAGCAGCACTTCCATATTGCTCTGAACTATTATGCAAGGTATTGTTGTCATATATACCGGGGGAATAATATAGAAATTTCTATTTTACTTCAATGCGCCTTTCCATTTTTCAGTTAATTCTGTCCGGGATATTCACCACGGTGTTCGTGAGTGTTATATTTGTGTCATGGCAAGGCAAAAACGCCAAGATCAAAGAGTTGAACAGCCAAATTTTCGCCGTGCAAACAAAGCTAAACCATGCGGAAAAAGTTGGAACAAAAGCTCTGGCTTATGCCCGTGTATCAAGAGGCTTGGACCTTATTGTAGGGAGAAGGCTCACCGCAGAGCAAAAAGATATTCTTACGGAAAGATTATATGCCATATCAATAGACTATAAAATAGACCCGGTTTTGATATTAGCTGTTATTCACCAGGAGAGCAAAGGAAACCCGGACGCAAGGGGATATTATACATCAGGGGTGGAATCAGGAGCTCTGGGGCTAATGCAAATAAAATACGAATCTGCTTTAGAAGTTGCGCATACTGTAGGAATTAAATTAAATTCATCCAAAGACCTGTTTGTGCCGGAAATAAATCTTATGGTAGGCACTGCGTATTTGCTCCGCTTAATTGCCAAATACAAAGATCTGCAACACGCTTTGATAGCTTATAACATCGGCTTGGGAACTCTTGACGCAAGATTGAAAACCGGAGATGCCCTGCCCACAAGATACTATAACCGAATAATGCAGAATTATATATTTTTGTCTAAGAGGATTTTCAATGATAAATATTGAAACCTGGAAACGACGCCAAAATTTGCACTATAAAGTTCGTAATTTTTTTTTGAAAAGGGGGCTTCTGGAAGTAGATGTTCCTATTCTCTCCAATGCAGGCGGCACAGACCCGCAATTGGATTATTTTGAAACCCTGCCCCCAACCTGTTACCTGGCTACAAGCCCGGAATTTTATATGAAGCGTCTTTTGGCAAACGGTTATAGAGATATATTCTGCTTAACGCACGCATTCAGAAAAGGGGAATCCGGCAATAGGCACAACTGTGAATTCAACATGGCAGAATGGTATAGAACAGGATTTTCAGCAGAAGATATGCAGCAAGAAATTCTGGATTTGGTGAATGAAATAACCGGTTGGAATTTACCATTGAAAAGAACAACCTGGGAACAGCTCTTTGAAAAAGTTGACATTGAAAAATTAAGAGAGGAGCATCCGAGCTGGACGCAGGAAGAGCTGGAAGACTATGCCATAAGTGAGCCTGATTTGGGGAAAAACTGCGCAGAATTCATAGTGAATTACCCGCCTGAGCGTGCAGCCCTTGCCAAAGTTCGCAACAACGTGGCATGCAGATTTGAACTCTACATAAACGGGGTTGAGCTCTGCAACGGCTACGAAGAATTGACCGATGCAAAAGAACAGAAAAAACGTTTTTCAGAGGACATTGAAAAGCGAAAAAAAATGAAAAAACCGATCCCGAAAATAGACGAAGAGTTTTTAGCAGCCCTGGAAAAAGGAATGCCGGAATGCTCAGGTGTAGCTTTGGGCTTGGACAGGCTTTACATGTTAGCGATGGGAAAGAAAGATATTAGCGAAGTGTGGTTTTTCTAATTTACCGCCATGGACATAACTCTACCGATTCCGGATGATTTTCATATTCATTTGAGACAGGGCAAAGACTTGGCGGATTATGCTAAAAGCGCAGAGCAGCAGTTTGGGCGCGTTTTGGCAATGCCAAATACGGAGCCTCCTATAAACTCCGCAGAGTCTGTGAAAAAATATAAGGCAGAGATTTTAGCTGCTGCGCCCGGCATGGAAATTTTGCTCACTTTTAAGCTCAACAAAAATTACTGCGAACAGGAACTTTTGGAAATGCGGCAAAACGGCGCAGTTGCCGCAAAGTATTACCCGCTGGGGGTTACCACCAACAGCCAGGACGGTGTAGCAAAAATAGAAGATATGTACCCTACCATTGAGCTTATGGAAAAACTGGATTTTGTTCTGTGCCTTCATGGTGAAGAACCCGGAGCTTTTTGCCTGGATAGAGAAAGGGAGTTCTTGGCTCATCTTGAAAAACTTTGCAAAACATTTCCAAAACTTCGCATTGTTCTGGAACACGTGTCCAGCGCAGAAGCGGTGGAATGTGTAAAAAAAATGCCGCAAAATATAGCCGCAACCGTGACTGTGCATCATTTGATTTTAACCTTGAACGACATTGTAGGGGATTCTTTGCGGCCGCAAAACTTTTGCAAACCGTTGCCAAAGCTTCCAAAAGATAAAGCTGCCGTTAGAGCGGCGGTTTTCAGCGGGAATTCCAAATTCTTTTTGGGAACGGACAGTGCGCCGCATTCTCTGGAAAAAAAGGAATGTCTTTGCGGAGCTGCTGGGGTTTACTCTGCGCCGGTTGCAATTCCAATTTTGATAGAGGAGTTTGAAAACGAAAATAAGCTGGAACTGCTCGCAAACTTCATAGCCGGGTTCGGAGCGGATTTTTACAGAGTTCAGCGCCAAACTAAAAAAGTAACTTATATAAAAAAAGAATGGCAGGTACCGAAAACCATAGATGGAGCCGTGCCTTTGAAAGCCGGAGAAATCTTGAAGTGGCAAAAATAAGGGCGAACATTCTTGGGATTCTTTTTTACCTATCCATAGCCATAGGCTTGGTCACTGTTGTACCGCCCTGGTTTTTGTATTGCGTGTTATCCGGGGGGCAGCAAAAGTTTATGCTTATATGCAAACCGTTTTTTGCGGTTGTATTTTTTCTGTTCGGCATAAAGGTGAAGATCGTGGGAGATATGCCGGGGCATTGCAAAGCGTGCTTTATGCTCTGCAATCACCAAAGTTTTATGGATGTTCCTATTATAATGCACAAAGTTTTCCCGTGCGCATTTTTGGCAAAAAAGAGTTTGTTCGAAATACCCTATTTCGGGTGGCTATTAGCCTATACGGGCAGCCTCTCCGTAGAGCGGGGCAATCCACAGGCAAATGCGGATTTATCAAAAAAAATTCAGCGCAGGCTATCTGAGAATTTCCCGGTCATGACCTTCCCGGAAGGAACTCGTTCCATAGACGGCAAGCTTTTACCCTTTAGAAACGGAATTTTTAACATAATAAAAGCCGCAGAAGTCCCGGTATTTCCGGTTACAATTATGGATGCGCATAAGGTTTTGCCAAAATCCGGGTTTGCTCTTTATCCGGGGGAAATCAAGGTTTTTCCGCATAAAATTATAACGGCACAAGAAATAGAGCCGCTGGACACGGAACAGCTAAAAACCATCGTAATTCAGCGCATTGCAGAACCTCTTGTTTAAATTTTTACTATATTCTTTGCATGCAATTGCCAAAATACAAAAAGAAAAAGCGGGTGAAACTGAAAAAATGCCAGGAACCCGGCTGTGGACGTGAATTTTGGGGACATCCCATTGCCAAATATTGTGAGCAGCACAGAGATATAAAAGCCAGACAAAAACCCAAAAAGACTTTAGATAGCCTTGAAATGCGCAATATGTTCTTTAAACACGGTTATAACGAGCCTGTAGAAGTACAATTCAAATGCTGTCTGGACGGTTGTGACGGCACATTTCCGGTAAAAATGTTCCCAAAACAGTTCATTTATCCCCGTTTTTGCCTAGAACATAGAAATGATTTCAAAAGAAGCAATTATGTCCGCATGCAAAAACGGAAAACGGTTCTGTAGGGATAGCAAAAGGAAGCTACAATGGAAAAACCCTCAAATTATCTGGAAATAGTGTTTGCTCTTATCGGGGGCATAGGATTCTTCCTCTTGGGGATGAAGTTTCTCTCCGAAGGTCTGCAAAAGATTGCCGGCAATAAAATCAGATCCCTTATAGCTGTGGCTACCAATAACCGAGTATTTGGTGTTGGAGTAGGGTTTCTGGTCACGGCTATAATACAATCCAGCTCAGTGACAACAGTTCTTGTTGTAAGCTTTGTGGATAGCGGCTTGATGACCCTTGCGCAAGCAGTAGGCGTTATTATGGGCGCAAACATAGGAACCACGCTAACAGCATGGATTTTAACCATAAAAATTGAGCAATACGGGCTTGTGTTGGCAGGTCTGGGAGCGATTTTTTATGTATTCTCCTCCAAAGAGATGGTAAAATACGTGGGCATAAGCGTTTTGGGGCTTGGTTGCATATTCCTCGGCTTGATGATAATGAAATTCGCCGCATCGCCGATCAGGGAGTATCCTGAGTTTGTTGAGGCATTCAAAACATTCAATGCAGACAGTTATCTCGGCATTTTAAAGTGCGCTTTTGCCGGTTGCCTTTTAACCGTTATAATACAATCCAGCACTGTTACAATAGGCATAACCATGGTGCTTGCAAGCCAGGGTCTAATCAGTTTTGAGTCGGCTGCGGCTCTTGTGCTGGGCGAAAACCTCGGAACAACGCTAACGGCAATAATCGCTTCTTTAAGCGGAAACAACAATGCCCGCCGAGCCGCCTCTTTCCACGCATTGTTCAATGTGATAGGCGTGTTTTACATGACTCTTATATTCCATCCGGCTTTAGATTTTATAAAATGGGAATTGGATTTTTTCTTTGGCATAAAAGATGTGAGCCACTTTGACGGAAAGAGCTTTCTCCATGTGGGCCTTGGCATAGCCGCATTGCACACAACATTTAATATCTTCAATACGTTAGTGTTTTTGGGCCCTTGCCGGCAAGTAGCACGTTTCCTTGAAAGCGCTTTTTTAAAGAGCATGTTGGTGAAAATCAGATTTTTCCGCAAGGAGAAACCTAAGATACCGGAAGTGGAAATGCTGCTCACAATGGTAAACAACAAAAACGAATCTTCTTACATAAGGTTTGTGGATGCGGAAAGCCGTATTCAGAAAGTTTTGAATTATATGAAAATTCAGGTGAATACCGGATTGCAAAATTTAAAGAGTTGCATTGAAGGCACAGAAAAGGATTCGCCGGAAATAGACCAGATTTTTGAGATGGAAAAACTGTGCGATAATACAACGGAGAGAATTCAGAGCATTTTGGCAACCTTTGTGGGCAGTGAAGAAACAACAACCCCGGATGTTCAAAAGAGAATCTTTAAATACGAGAGAATTTTTGACAGCTTGGAAAGCGTTTCTGATTACATGACCCAGGTGGTTAAGCTGCGCCTCAGGGTTTTGGATAATAAAACGGATTTCCAGGATTTCCAAAAACGTGATTTGCTAAAATTAAACGATCTGATCTCAGAGGCCATGGCATGCACCAATCCCGGAGCGCATGAAGCCAGATTCAACGAAGTCAAGGAGTTCATCCGCTCAATGCGATCCTCGCTTTGGAGCGCAGAAGGCGAAACCAACCTTATAGTCAACGATTCCTATTCCAACATGCTCACATCTTACCGCAAAATACGCGATCATTTGCGGAGTTACGGAAATGCGTTTTTTGGAATTGACAGGGATTAAGGCTGCATAGAAATTTTTTTCGCATCATCTTTTGCGATTAAGTCTTGGCGTTTGTCGTGTTGTTTTTTTCCACGGCATATAGCTACTTCCAGCTTGGCTTTGCGTTTTTTGAAATACAGTTTTAATGGAATTAGCGTAAGTCCTTTTATTTCAACGGCTTTTTGCATTTTTTCTATTTCATGCTTGTGCACAAGAAGCTTCCTTCGCCTGGCAGGTATGTGATTGAACTGGTTGGCCTGGTAATATTCATTTACGTGCGCACCTACCAGCCATAGCTCTCCGTTTTCCGAAACATCAACCCAGGCTTCGCTAAGGCTTATATGCCCGGCTCTAATTGATTTGACCTCAGAACCGACTAAAACCATTCCTGCTTCAAAACACTCCAAGACCTCATACTGATGAGATGCCTTGCGATTGTGGATCGCTGAAAATTTTTGATTGTTTTGCATAACCGAAAGTAAATGTAGAAAACATTTCTATATTATGTATCGAGGAGTATAATTATGTCTGCGATTCATTTAACGGAAGATTCCTTCAAGAAGCTAATCCAATCCAACCAGCTTGTTCTGGTAGACTTTTGGGCACCATGGTGCGGACCATGCATGGCCTTAGGTCCGATTATGGAGAAGTTAAGCGACTTGTATAAGGATAGGGCGGTTGTAGCCAAGGTGAACATAGATGAGGTTCCGCAACTAGCCGTTGAACTCGATGTGAGCTCAATCCCTACTGTGAAGTTCTTTAAGAACGGACGGGAAATTGAAAGCTTGAGTGCTGCTTACCCGCAAAGCAAGTACCAGCAGATAATGGAGGCTAATATATAATGTCTGATAAATTAGAAGAGCTTTTTCGTTTACAAGAAACTTTAAATAATTTTGTTTTTGAAAAACAGGACCTGCGAGATAAAAACGGCAAAGTCCTGAGTATGGCGGCTCTTAGAGAGCAAGTTCAAAACGGTGAGCCTTTGGGTTCAAACACGGAAGTCAATCAATGGCTTCGCAAATATCTTGAGGCTTTAAACGACGAGAGTCGGGAGCTTGGCGAGGAATTGCTTTGGAAATGGTGGAGCAAAGACAAGCTGGATATGCAAAACATAAGAATAGAAATTGTTGATCAACTGCATTTTTGGCTATCGCTCGCTATGACTGCCGGCATGGATGCGGAAAAGGTATTTGATATTTATATGCAAAAGAATAAAGTTAACATAGAGCGGCAAAATGCCGGCTACAGCAAGGACAATAAAAATGAGTCTGACAACAGGGGCATTAATTAGCTTAATTGCCATACTCCTTTTTTCCTGCAAATCTGAGAAACAGGCTCAGGCAGGCGGTGGAGGCAGAGGAGCACAGACTGTTAATGTTGAGGCTATTGTTGCCGTTTCTGAGGAGTTGAAAAGCTCGGTTAGAGGCGTTGGAATTTTGCAACCGGCAAAGGAAGTTGATATTCAGGCAGAAATGGCCGGGAAAATTCAAGCGGTTTATTTTAAAGACGGGCAAAATGTCAGGTCCGGGGAATCCCTAATAAAAATTGAAGATGCGAATTTAAGGGCAATTATGACTAGGGCTTCTTCAAAATTGTCACTTTCCAGAAGCACTGCGCATAGAAAAAAACAGCAGTTTGATGCCGGCGCAATATCTTCGCAGGAATGGGAAACGGTTTTGGCTGATATGCGGATGGCAGAGGCAGATTCCGTGGAAGCTGCGGCAAACTTGCAAAAAACCTTGATTAGGGCTCCATTTGATGGAAAACTTGGCATAAGCAATGTGGCAATAGGAAAGCACGTTACTGTTGGCAACTACATTGTGAAAATTGTTCAAAAATACCCTTTGAGGGTTGACTTTTCCGTTGCAGACAAATACGCTTCTGTTTTGAAAACCGGCATGGAAGTGGAATTAATTCGCAATGCGGTTCGCTATAAAGCTATTATTGAGGCTTTGGAAAGTGCTTTAGATGGTTCTACTAGAACTTTGCTCGCAAGGGCGGCCATAAATGGCAAGCCGGATGAATTAGTGCCGGGCGCACCGCTTGAGTTTTCACTGGATTTGCCGACTAAGGAGACTTTGACCGTTCCTCCAGAAGCAATAGGCAGCGATGCATTGGGCAGCAATGTGTATTTGTACAAAGGCGGAAAAGCTGAACTCACTCGCATTAAGCTCGGAACAAGGCTTGTTGACAGGGTTGAGGTTTTAGACGGGATTTACGTTGGCGACACTGTGCTGTGCGTGGGTGCGTCTCCTGTTAGGAATGGCGGTAGCGTTGAGATCAGTCGGCTGAGGTGATTTGAAACACCGTTGCCCATCCTCTGTCCACAGGCGCAGAATTCTTGCTTTTTGCCGTTAAATTCCTGTAATCCCAAATTAAAAGCTCGCCCTTGTGAGCATCCCACAAACTCCATTCGCTTTCCCAGTCAAAGCTTTTCTTGTCTTTTATTGTGACCTCTATGTAAGAGGCAAAGGCAAGATAACGGGTTTTATAACGCAAACTTAATTTTTTGAAAAACTCTTTCAGTTCTTTGTTTTCTGTTAATGGAATTTCTCGCAAATTCGCAAATGCGCTCCAAAACTCTGCGGAGTCTTTTTCCGGTATGCGCGAGCCTGGGAAGAGCAGCATGCGCTGGTTGTTCGGGAATTTGGCCGCCAATATGGAATCTTCCTTTGCGGCAAAGTCAAATTCTATAGCATCTTCGCTGAAACTGTGGCAATAGCTGCATTTTTCCGGTGATTTTGCGACCACATTCAATGCCGGCAATATGCCTATTAAGAAACCTGAATCCAGTGTTAGGTTTTCTTTTGTTTCGTTGTAAACTCTGTTGATTTTTATTTCAAAATCCGGTGGTGCGCCGCTGCGGCAATCATCGCATGGCGGCGTTTCACGCCCGGCATGCTGCTGGCTTGGTGAGCACGATGCCAGAATTAGGCTAATTAATGTTAATTTTATTAATCGCATCTAAAATGTCTTTTTTGCGGGTTTCAAATTTTACGCTTTCGCCTGCGGCTTCAACTACGAACATTTTGCCTTTAGATTGCACTGCGGCTACCAAATATGAATCTGAGCCGGTGTTGTTTGCAAAGGAGAATATGTAGCCGATTGCTGGTTTGCCGCCCAAGCTTACATTCAGGGAATCTTCCTGTTTGTAGTTTGCGTTTTTCATTTTAAGCAAAAAGGCTCCACGCCAAAAATCCAAAGAGGCTTCTGATTCCTGTTTGTATTCGGAAACTCTATAGAGAATTCCATCTGCGCTTACGGCTTTGAATTTTGTGCTCGGAGTGTCTGTGTACTCTGCAAAGTTTTCCGGAGCCTGAGCTTTAAATGATGCGCAGGAAGTCAGAACCATGATTAATAGGATTAAAGGATTAACTTGAAAAATCCTGAGTTTTTTCATTTTAGAAATCCTCCGTTATTGAGTTTAAGTCTGTCCAGTTTATCCATGTGAATGGGGAACGTGTGGAAGCTCTTTGCTCTGGTGATGTTGAAATTCTGCCTGCGTGAATTGTGATTGACACCATTGCCGCTCTCCTTTCTATTCCCAGCTTGCCGCCTTGCAAGCCTTCTATTTGCGCATTAAGGCTTACCAATTCACGCTCTATGGATTGCAATTCCGCAAATGGAGCGGTTTTTACCAAATCCAGATATTTGTCCATAAGCTTTTGCCTTGACTCAATTTGCAAGGCATATCTTTCCAAATCTGCAGTTCTGTCTATGTTGGAAAAGCTTTTATTCACAATTTCCGCAAGGTCAGCTATAGTTTTTTGGATTTCCTGCAACTGGCCAACCGGCACTCTTAGTGAAAGCGTATGATCATTGTATGTTGTGAAATAACCACCCTTTGATTCAGCAGAGAGTATTATTTGCTGGAAAATGCTATCTATGTTTGCAGTTCTGATGTCAAAGGTGAAGCGTTGCTCGGTCACTTGCGCAGAAACAGCCATTGTCAGAACCATGATTAATAGGATTAAAGGATTAACTTGAAAAATTCTGCGTTTTTTCATTTTGCCTCCTTTAACACTGTTTTCACAGCGTTGGAATTTTTTTGCTCTGCTTCAAGGCTTGGGAATTTTGCTACTGCTATTCTCAATGTTTTTTTGTCTGAACCTTTCAGGACTGTTATGTAATATACAATCGGTTCCGGGCCTGTGCTTTGTAATCGCAATATGCTTTCCTTTATTTCCGTGTTGTATTTGTGCTTGAAAAATTCTCGCATCGCTTCCATCCAGAAATCAGGTGTGCCTCTTGGGTTGTTTTCTCTTTCAAAAGCTATGAATTCGGTGTTCAAGGCAGAGGCAGCGCTCCATCTCTTGCCGGTATCTTCCGTTTCTATAAAACCTTCCGGAACTTTTAGCTTTATGGGTTCGTTAAACGAATACATATTGGGTATTTGCATAAACCATCCAAAAGCTCTTATGTTTGTGCCCAATGGAATAGCTATTATAGGAGCATTTCTCACATAGAGGTTTATTGTGGAGAAAGCCGCTTTGCGAAGCAAATCTTTTTCTTTGAGTTTTCTCTGCTCTATTTGCTCGCTTATCCTTTGAATTTCCTTTAGCAAAGCCACTTTTTCATGTTCGTTTTTTGCTGTTGCTAAAAGTGCTTGCAATCTTGCGAGCGTGCTTTCCGCTATGCGCAGGCGAGAAGCGTTGTCTGCATAGGCATCGGTTATGTCTTCTGCGGCAATGCTGTTTCTTAGCACTTTGCC